>FLOH01000117.1_pt1 | contig 225245 bp, 192 predicted proteins | sample 756751 | NCBI WGS metagenome assembly FLOH01 (sample SAMEA4026879, study PRJEB14308) | marine metagenome | biome: coastal water; material: water | depth 74 m
TCAGTCTTGAACGTGACCTTGCCGCCGCCATAGAAAACGAAGCGGCCACCGCAGATGCCCTCGATCTCCGCCATGGCCCATTTGGATTTTTCGTGCAGGCTTTCCGCACGGACCTCGGGGAGGTCAAGTAATAAACAGATGTCTTGATAGGTCTGATCAAAGGAAAGACCGTATTTCTCATACAGGCTGGTGAACCCCTTCATGAAGGAGAGGACTTCCTTAGTTGGAATAAAAACCGCCTCGGCCCGATACTTCTCGTAGTTGACACACTTTTGAATGGCCAATCCCTTTGAGTTATTGAAAAAGGTCAAGGCAACCTCCCCTCCTTGAGCGAACCGAGCTGAAAGGTAGGCCTTCTTAGTCGCGCCCTGGCGATGCATTTTCCCGAACTTGTCGTCCAACGGCATAAAGAGGCGGAGCAGCTTGGTTGTCAGTGCCGCCTCAAGATCAGTCTCGCTGGTATCAGGCTTGTTTTTAAACAGAGGCGCACCGGCGCATAACCCATAAGCCGTTTTGAGAAGGTGAGTTTTACCGGTTCCATTTTCGCCAATGATCACGTTGATCTTCGGCGAAAAATCTAACGCAAGCTCAGAGAAAGCCGTGAAGTTCCTCAGTTCAAGACGCTCGATCATATTTGAATCCTCTTGCCCTTGCGGATCTCTTCCAGCAGTGCCTCGCGCATGGATTCCAAGTAGAGATCCACATCGGCTTGGTCGGCCAGCCACGCTTTCTCGAAAGAGACCATTATGGCTCGACTGGACACGTACTCGATGCGCGCTTCCGGCCTCTCTAATGTGGCGGTTTTCGCGCCTTCATCTGCTGTGGCAGGTGTGCCTGCTTCAGGCACAGGCTTAGGCGCTGCTACTGGTTGCGCCCATGTGGTTATCTTCGAAAGCAGGCGCTGGTAGTCGCCTTCTTCAAACCGGCGTAAGGTATCGCGAATAACGGCAATTAGGTCCTGGCTCGCAATGTCGCCATCAAACTTGTCAAATGGACCCGAAATCTGGCCCTGCTGCTCTTCGTTCAAAGCACCGAATTCTGCCATCCCACAGAGGCGGTCTTGGAGAGCGCCAACCGTTTCTCTAGCTTTGGTAATCTCGGCATCGATCTGAGCCGTAACTTTTTCCTGTAGCTTTTCGACGAGCGCTTTCACCTGCTGCATACAGTTACCTTTGAAGCATTCTGGATCCTTCAAGATAGAGGCCACTTGAGCAGCTTCCTCACTGCCAATGTAGGCGAAGTTGGGCTCCTGTGTTTGGACAAACTTTCTGGCATTTTCGTAAATGCCCTTCTGCGAGCCACTCATGAATTTGCGAACTGGATCGATAACGCCTTCTTTCATTGAGAGGAGCGCATCTTTCTCACCAATGAGTTCTGTTAAGTACCAGTTATAGGGCTTGCCGGTGAGTTCCTTGAGCTTTTCAACCACTGGCGTTAAGGCATTCAAAAACGGATATAGAGATGCCTGGGCTGCGAGCGGGGTGAGCTCGTGCAAATGCTCCTGAAGCGCTCTGCCAGTTTCTTTGCCAAGGGCTTTCGCCTCATTGGTAGGCGGTGGGGTATCGAAGAAATCTTCAAAGAGTTCCTTGAGGGCGCGAACTTGTGAAGCGGTAAATTCGGTCTGGGGCTCCAGCACCACATTGCTGTGGCCACGGGTGTTCAACAGCGCACGTTCCAGCTCGTCATTTTCCAGCGGGTTGCCGTCGGCACGAAGCTCAACCTTGCCGCGTGCACACAGATTGGCAAGCGTGCAAAGAACGGCCGCAAAATACCAGCCATAGGGTTTGCGCTCAAATTGCTCCAACATGTCTTTCAGCGTGGTACGGACGGCATTTCGGCTATTGATTTGAATGAAAGCCAATAGCTCCTGCTCGGACTCAGCCAAAGATGTAGCATCATTCCCATGGAGACTTAGTTGTGAATTCTTGAGATATTGAGCGATGTCGTTCTCAGAATAGGTGACGCCGCGCAGCATGCGAAGGTTGGGGTAAACACGGGATACAAGTTCATGGAATCCGTGTAATACCCGCGTCTGCGCGTCTTCAGAACCTGTACCAATATCGTTACCAGCCACCAATAACTTGGCTTTCCCCATCAGGCTGTGAACGCGCCTCTGAAGCTCGCCATGTCGCTCCTGATTCTGAAAACCCTTGTCGGATAGAATGCGCTTCACGACCTCCTGCTGGGTAATCGACATGTTTTGGCGGATGTATTTATCAGTCCGCTTGTACATTAAGAGGTCCCGCATCAGGGCCGCATCTGTGGGCATCAACACAAACAACTCATCACCCTTGAATGCTGAGTTGTCTCGAAGCATTGACTCGTTTTCAGCATGTTCATAGAACGGACTGATGACATGAATGGACAGCTCGTACTCCCTCCCGCACAATCGACCATCTAACTTTTTGGAGAACGGGTAGTCCTGGCCATTTTCGTCGTAACGGATTTTTCGACGCTTGATAATGTGGTCGAAAACAATTTTTTCAAGCTCGGCAGCAACGTCTGATGACTCAACTTCCGTGTTCTTGATTTCCTGTTCGACGTCTTTTTCTTCGTCGGTAAGGTACTCGTAGAGCTCACCATTGCGCTGCACATAGGTTTGCTGCTCCAGAAGGCTGAGAGCTTCTTCGACCTGCTTCCTCTGCGCGGGAAGGTCCTGATTGAATTCGTCCAACATAAGGACGCAAAGGTTCCGAACGGTGGGTTTGAATTCTTTGACGTATTTGACCAGGAAAAGAGCTTTCAACAGACGAATCGCAAAGGGGGCGTCCAGATGGTTCTCTGACTGGATGATGGCTTTCTGGATATCGGATTTCAACGCCGTGCGAATTCCTTCAAACATCAAGTCGAAGGTTGCTAACTGACCGATTTCATGGTTGCTAATCTGAGTTGCTACTTGCTGAAACACACCCAGCATGGAGCGCTCGCCCACGGAGCTGTGTTTGCCCTCGAAAGCGTTGTGTTGTGACAGATTCTGAATGGCCGACTGGAACAGCGAGAACTGGTACGGGATAAACGGGTAGCTATGAATGAAATTATCGCGGTCCTTAAAATTCCGGTAGGTCTGAGATCCGTCGGCAAAATCGAATAGGGTTTTAAAGTTGTTGGACTGTTCGTGATAAATGTCCGAAAGTAAGCGAATACCAGCTTCGTTCTTTAGGAGCAGGCGCTTCTGAATGACTTCCGCGACATCAGCGCTGGTCAGCTTCATGCGGTTTTCAAATCGCGCTTGAATTTTAGTGAAGTCATTGCCCTGCTGCTTGTCCATCTCACCCACGACTGTTTTCATCTCTTCCTGGGCGGTCACAATGACCCAGGCCTGGCCTTCGCATTTGGTTGCCAAGCTTTCAGCAATGGTCTGAAGATTGGTCATGAGCTTGACGTTTTCGGCTATGTACTGACCAACCTCATCGACAAAGAAGTTCAAACGAAACCCCTCTTGGTTCTCCAGGGCCGATTGCTCGTCAATGTAAGCTTTTACCTTGTTAGCAAAATCCTCAATGGAGACGCTGTAATCACTTCGGTACTTATCCAAAATTCCCGATGCCTGTGCGTCATCGCAGCCAGTTACCTGTGCATATGCCTGGGAGATGTGCCTCGCCTCCAAAAGAGCCTGCTCGCGGCCTTTCTGCCAGGTTCTGCCCGCAGTGGATTCATAAATGGACTTGAACTTTTCGTAAATGCCCTCGCTATCGAGCTCCCGCTCGAACTGAGCGATGTGCCCTTGCTTCCCGTAGTAGCCGCACATCTCGTCAAAGACTTTGACGAACACGGCCAGAAGAGCATCGACCTGAGTTTTGCTGATAACGTCGGCTTTCTGATCGATGTTGAACAGGATGCTTTTCGACGGGATGCCGACAGCCCGTTTGAGATCACCGCATAGGATTTCGTTGCCGGCACACTTAGGCAGAAACAAATCCAGAGACGCCGCGCCGTCGATTTCTCGATTCTCCAACAGCAAGGCAAGCATTTCCAGAAGGTGGGACTTACCCGAGCCAAAGAAACCAGAGACCCAAACGCCATTGGCGCCTTCATAGTTGTTGTAGGCATCAAGAAATGATTCCAAACGCTTCTCGACTTCATTGACGAGTACGTATTCTTCTATCTCAAGACGAAGGCTTGCTTCGTCATCGGCTTTGATAACCCCTTCAATTGGGCGATCTACTGGCTTTTCAAAAATGGCTTTAAGAATCATTGTGTTTCCCTCGTTTATGCTTCGCAGTGAAAAATGTTGAATGCCCGATAGTACTTGTCGTCATGCAGCTGTCCGAAGAGATCGAGCGATGCTCCGGATTCCGGCGAATGGGTGTAAGCGCCCGGGAAAAACATGATGGTCGGCTTCTCTTTCGCTGTGCTTTGCAGATTATTCAAAACATTATGCGAACGGACGTAGGGAAAGACTTCTCCGACGCCCGACAGAAAAAGAACCTCGAAATCTGCGCTTGCCAGCTTGGCTGCAATAGCCGGAACAAGATGTGCCTCGGGGTCCAACACTCCTTGCAGCAGTTCTTTGAGCTCCTCTTTGGAAACAGACTCTTCCATTTCGAGAACCTGGTTCCAGATACCGCGTTCTTTGAGAATTTCTACTGTGAGATCGTACAGGTTGATCTCCAGAATTCGAACATTGGCTTTCTCAAGGCGATTGACCAGTAGACGCTGTAGTCGGTCCATTTCAACGGCCTCTTCAGGCTTGAACGGACAGATGAAAAACGGCACTTCGTTACCAAGACCTTGCTTGCTGAGAAAGCGTTGGCCTGAGATAACCGCAAATAGATGGTAAAATCTTTCGTCCATCGGCATTCTGGCAATATCCGTTGTCACTGGGCCATCCCCTTCAGGTCGGATTCAAAAGCAGGGAAAAACAGAACATCATTACGGCTGTGCTGCAAAACCACATTCAGGAGTCCCGGGCTGAGCATTGCTGCGTTAACCATGTTGTTCGGTGTTAAGAGATCCGCTTCTCGAAGGATTTTGAATAGGACTTGACGCAATTTGTTTCGTGTTACCGGACTGATTTTATCCAATTCCAAGTGCCATTCGGACTTTTGGTTAAAGAACGAATCAAAATCTTCGTAGCTCAAATCAGTCTTCAGAGTGATGTAACGCTCTCGAAGCACTTCGACAGCAAAATCACCTATGAAACGGTACCGCCGACAAACAGCTAGCCACAGGAGATAGGCTTGATCCTGAGGGCTGCCTTCAACAAGGAAATTCAGCTCTTCAGAACATAGAACTCTCAGCCGGGAAACGATTTCGCGGCAGACTCTTTTCAGCGTATTCAAAGTTCTGGCCTGCAGCAAGTTATCTGCAACGACCTGGTCTCGAACAGAATCCCAATCGCCAAGATTCAGATACAGTTGAGCCAGCTTCACCGATTCACGGTGAAACAGGCCGCCCGTAGTAAATGACAGGGCGTATCTGTCAGAATCGGGTCGAGAGGGGTCGCCAGTTCGCACTGAGTTTTTATTGACGCTTAAAGCTTGGGGGGAGGGCTTGTTTAGTTGGTGTAGATTACAACATGCTGCAAGTCCTAGAGGCGAAGCTGCACGAGGTCTTGTGCGCCTTTGAACAAAAAAAGGAGCCTGGCTCATTTCATCAGATCCAGAACGTGATCGACCAAGGGGCCTATCCTTCTCCCGTTGCTCTGGAAGATCTCCCAGAGGTTACTGACTTGGGAGGGGGCATCAACATGGGCGCAGCGCCCATCCATTGAAACTACAACCTTTGCGACTTGAGAGTTCCCGTGCACAGGCCCAAGAAACCAATACTTCGTTGTGGCCTTAGCGAGGGTTTCCCAATCCTTTGCTCCCCAAGGAACTTGTTCGTTAATCCATGGGATTGTCTCCAGCCTTAAGCACGGCGCGCCAAAAAGTTGGCCTACTCTGTCATCCCAGCCGCATTCTGCCTCTACATTTTGGCGAGAGAGCAGGCACCGAGCCATTACGCCAGCAATGACTCTGGTAACGACAACAGGTGGCTTACTGGCGGGAATGGTGCCGATGAACTTAGGCAAATTTGCCTTGAGCTCCAGGTCGTTCACGACGCTCAACAGGTCCTCCGTTTCTAGCATTCGTTTTACAAATGGATAGGCATCGGGATCTGAGTTGTACTCTCTGTGGGCGCGCCCGTCGGAAAAACTGAAGCCAAGCCGAAAGTCATAAAATGAAGACCCTGGTTCGAGGTTGGTATTGTCAACGGCAATCCAGAGCTGCCGCACCCCGCCGCCATATGGATGACCAAGGAGCAGGCGAAGAGGAATACTGTCAAAATGGCGGCGCATCAGCTCTGCAGCAATGTGCCAGCCGAATGCCGTTTTCACTTGATACCGATATTCCGGCATTACTTCTTCAGGATTTCCCATCTGAGTGGTCTAATGTTTTCCTCCAACCAGTCGCGAGTTCTTGCGAACGCAACCTTTAGTCGTGAAATTAGCGCTTATCCTCAAATTTTTACGTTGGTCGTTTTGTTGGTCACAGGACCAACTATCGATAAAGGATTTGAGACGTTTCATTAGGCTTAGGAATTGTGTCGCGGCTTTCGAGCTGAGTTCCATAAGGGAGGAGTATAGGCAAATAGACCTGCAATTGAATGTGGTATTTTTTTTCTCCAACATTGTTCCAAATTAGTGATTAACCTAATGCCCCCACTCAGATATTCACGCAAACCCAATCCCCCCACTCTCAACTCTCCCCGCCTCAATCTCCGCAGCTGCGCTGAAATCCGCCATTCCTACGCCAGCATCGGAGTCACCTCCCCCACGGCAAGCAGCAGCACGCGCGGCATTCAACACTGCATTCTTGATCTGACCGCCAGTCAGACCCATCTCCCCAAGCTGCGCAAAATCTGGTTTACCCAATAACGGCAGATTCGGGGGAATCAACTTCTGCCAGATTTGCGCGGACATGGCGGGCGTCGGCGGGGCAAAGCGGATGCGGCGGCTGATGCGGCGTTCGAGTGCGGGATCCAGGACGGTGTCGCGGTTGGTGGCAAGGATGCAAACGCCGGCGAAGGCTTCGACTTCTTTGAGCAGGACATTGACTTCGCTGACCTCCCAATTGCGGACTGCGGAATCGCGGTTGTAGAACACGGCGTCGGCCTCGTCGAAGAAGAGGACTGCATCTTCGTCGGCGGCTTCGCGGAATGCGCGCACGACATTTTTTTCTGTTTCGCCTACCCAGCAACTTTGCAGGGCGGAGTAATCGATGACCAGGATGGGTTTGTCGAGTTCGCGCGCGAAGGCTTCGGCGGCGGCGGTTTTGCCGACTCCGGGAGGGCCGGTGAATAGCATGGTGGTGCCGTGGCCATAGGGAATCATTGCGCGCAGGCCCCAATCATCGAGTAAGCGCTCGGGGCGTTTCGCGTATTCCAAAGCGTGTGCGAGTGCCGTGGTGACTTCTTCGTGCAGGATCAGGTTCTGCAGCTGCGTGTTGGCCTTGCGCAAGTTGCCGCTGCGGCAGCGCCACTGACGCTGAATGCCGAGTGCTTTGCGGCAGGTGGATGTGAGTTCGAACTCGGCTTCGCGCAGGATGGCGTCATCTTCTTCGAGTATGCCCGGGGGCATACCGCCGCACGGGCGAATCAGGTTTTCAGTGCGCAGCGTGCTGCCTTTGCGCAACTTGGTGAGTACGTGGCGTAACCCCGCCGGCCCGACCGAAACGGTGCTTGCGATTCCAAAGCCGTTGAACATGCGATGGTCTTGCGGAAGATGGCCGAGCTCCTTGGACATGAGCAGAAGGACGATGGCGCGGTCTTGAGGCTCTAACTTCTGCAGCGTTTGGGTGAGCGGCCACTGCGGATGCTCTTTGACGGCGGAATAAAAATTCTGGATAGGAATGCCCACGCTATAGGGCACGACTTCGGGGTGGTCTTCGTCGGCGTCAAGAAACTCGTCTTCCTCGCTGCGCTCGATTTGCTTGCGCCCCGCCTGGGCAATACGCCGCAGCTGATCGTGGGCTTGTTGTCGTGTTTCGAAATGCCAGAGCGCGGGGCCGGGGCTATCCCACAGCGACCGCGTGAATTTTTCTGACAGCCTTATGGTGGCATCTAGGGGGCGGTTGCCTTCGCTGACTTGCAGGAGTCCGGATTGCGCCAGTTTGGAGCCTGAGGCCAGCGCGCTCATGACGCGGAATGGATCCACACCGGACGGGCGGATTAATTTTTGCAGGTCATCGATGTCGTGGATGGGGCGGTTGTTGTCGAGCAGGCCGAAGGATGAGAGCACTAGGATGAGGAGGGTTTCGCATTCGAGTGGAGTGAGGCTGTTGACGTGGCAGGCTTGAGCGAATGTGGTATTGGCGGGGTTGGTGTGGGGGTTGGTGTTCTGCAAGCGCTCATGCAAGCGTGTGCGGATGGCTGCGAGCTGAGCTTCGGCTTTCTGATATTGCCCGCGGTTGGTGCAGGAGCTCAGCGCTGCGGCCAACTGGTAGAGAGCACGCCCGCCTGAAAAAATTTGATCGTTGGATTGGAAGTCTGTGGAGGTGTCTGCCAGCCATGAATCGGCGATGGCGCTTGCACGGATAAATTCGCCAGGCTTTGAGGAATCGTTGCTCATCAACGAGCAGGATAAAGCGCAGGTCTGCCATGGGGTGTCATAGGCGGGTCTACCTATCACGCAAAATTCGAATAACTTGGGAGGCGTTGCGGCTGCCGGTGGAGCAGGACAAAATTCGCAGTGCGCATGTGAATCGGCTTCAGGCTGCGCTGACGAAGGACTTGCTCTGCATATGTTGTTGGCGCTTTACTAAATGATTGCTTCACGACTTACGTGAGTGTCCCACCAGAAAACGCGCGTCTTCTGGTGAATGAGGGAAGGCCAGATGAATTATTGCCCAGAAATTGACAATTGTTGTCCGAAAAAGAGTCTCCTTTTCCAGACAAAAGCACTCCACAAGAAATGGCACAAAGTCTTAAAGATAAGGTTCTTGCACGCGTCTATGGGCGCAGGAGGGGTTGGGCATTTTCCAAAATGGACTTTGCCTCAGATTCCCCCCTGAAGGCACTCAGAAAGCTCTCTCTAGGTTGGCTGCATCTGGGACCATTCGGCAGGTCATCAAGATGAGCATGCGTCGATCTCTTGCAACATTTCCAGCATGCCGTTTTACCCGGGGCTTTCCCAGTCGGGCATTTCACGTTTCATAAATTCATCAAATAGCGGAACCGTAAATGCGGTGTCACCATGCGATGGACTCCAAATCATGCCCTTCTTCACTAGGCCGCTTCTGAGAGGGCCCAAACTCTCTACCTTGCGCTTCATCAGCTTGGCGATCTCTCCAGATCGATGAGGCCCAGGGCCTAACTCCGCCATTCCGCGAAGGTACTCCTGTTCACGCGGAGTGAGCCTGTCGAGGCTCAAGCGTAGGCATCTTATCATAACTTATTGAACTATTCATGGTTTTCGGAGGCGGAATTCTTTGACTCGACCGGTGCCGCCAATTGGCGATTGCCAAGTATGAAGTAGCACCTCCGCATTAAGCTCCAGCTCCCCTCATAAACCAACTTCCCGACCAGCCTGGTTGGATTGGGTGAGAATGCGGCAAAGTGACTTGTGCGATTGAGAGGGAATGGTGCCATTCCCTTTGATGACGGCAATCACGCGCTCGCGGCACCTTGATCTGAGCAGCGGGGCGGTGAGCTCCTACCGCTTAACGCCACAAGCGCAGACCGGATTGTCAGCGGGGAGTTGACTAAGAACTGCCTGATTTGGCCGGCGCACTCTTCGACCGTAGTCCGCTTCCCCCAATGCAAAGAAGCTGCTGCACGCCAAGCATTTCCTGATATAGCTCCGCTGGGCTTGGAGTGGCTTCGCTTTGACTCACAAGAAACTCAATAATGCGGGCGGCGTCTTCAAAGTGCCGCACAAAATCAGCGGCACTACGCGTGCTGGGATAACGTCGGCAAATGGCGTCAATCTTTTCTATGAGAGTGACTGTTGGATCCACACATAAAATTGGCTCTGGGGTGTTGTCCAGGAAGTCCGGCTGCCCGGATTGGAGCTTCGCCCGCTTGCACGCCCAAGACTGAAGTTGCCTTCTCTGCGCAGGAAGCACGCGTGCATTGCCAAGTTCTAGGAGCACACCGGCCGAAAGCGGCGCCGGCAAATTGCCGACCGCCTGCGGGTAAGCAAGGCGGATGTTCACAGATCGCCATCTAGAATCGTTCGATTCCATGATGGTGGCGGCTCCTGGGATTTCCAACTCACTGCAAAGACGCCGCCAGTAGCGCTCCCGACTCTGTGTAGCTCCCCTGCCTTGATTCGCCCAGAGACAATGGATTACCCAATAATCCTTCTCCACCATGCTTGAGGGAATGCCCTTCTCGGCTGACACAACACGAACCAGCGCAGCGAAATCGCTTAGCTCGTGGAGGAAAGGAGCACTCAACCTTCGGCCTTGGCGGTTGCGAACTCCACGGCTTCCACAGTGGATTTTCGCCCATACTGAAAGCTTAGCTTTCTTAACTTCTCTAGATTGAATCGCTTCTTTGCCAAGGCGGCCTGCAATAGCGAAGCAAGATTCTTTTGATCAACCGCAGCGGCCGATTGGTGATTGAGTAAATCCACGACGAACCACTCCACTGGCGGTTTTCGGGGGAATGGGATTTTCCGCATGAAGAAGCGGTTATTGCCAAGCTTCACGTGCCCCGAGCGCTTGTAGTTGTAAACCCAACGTTCGGCTTGAACCGCCGTTGCCCCAAGACCAAGTGCATTCCAAACTTCACTGCCAGTAAATACCCAGTCGCGCCCACGCCTACCCTCTAGCCAAGTATTTAGAAGGACCTCGGGAGTAGGCTCCAGCGCCCCCCATCGAGACTGAGCGGGTGCGTAATAAAGACCGCCTTGGAGTTTGCGTAAACGCCCTGCATCAACCAACTTCCCGACCAGCCTGGTTGGGTTTGATGAAAATGCGGCAAAGTAATTTGTGCGGTAAGCCTTACCAGTACGAAGAACGGGTGTTTGAGCCATGGTGTGTATGTTTTTTTCGGAATATATCATACACGACTTGAGCGAATTGGGGGGAATGAAGCCATTCTCCTGTGATGACGGTTTCAGAGTGCGGGCGGCACTTGAAGCTGGGCAGATGGGCCGAGCGCGGTGGCTGGACTTCGCAAGGGCACGAAGAAGGAGCTTTGAGCTCCAGAAGGAAGCGTTGGATGTGGTCGATTAGCTTTTGCTCCAGCTCGGCTTCACCGCGCGGGAGATTCGTGCCGAGGAAATCGAAAGGATAGGGATCTTTGAATAATTGAGCGGCGATATCGGATTCCGTCGGCGGCAACTCACGCAGCCATTGGGAGCTGGATGAGAACCGGTTGTTTTCAACGGTTTATACCCAACACAACCCATTGTTTTTTGCACTATCCTCACTCTCCAATCCTGAATGAGCCGCGCTGACCGCAAGCCGCTCATTTTGCGCAAAGCTGTTGGTGCAGGGCCAGCCAATTCGGAATGGCGTGCGTAAGGCGGATGCTTGATAAGGAGGTGGGAGCTAAAATCAGCTCATGGGAAATGCGACCGCACTGCAGATTCATGTCGAGTTAGTGGATGTGAAGCCCCCGATTTGGCGTCGGCTTCTAGTTCCTGCAGACACCACTTTGGATCAACTGCATCTTCTTTTGCAAGGTGCCTTTGGTTGGACAGACTCTCACTTGCATGGCTTTCGCCAAGGCGATCGGCGCTTCACGGTTGATCCTGAGTCTTTTGAGAATGCCGAAGAGGAATCCGATGTCACGCTGGATGAATTGTTGGGCAAGAAAAAGGCTACGTTGATCTACGATTATGACTTTGGAGATGATTGGGAGCACACCATCCGTTTGGAGAAACGGGTTTCGTTAACGGCAGAACAGCTCGCAGATTTGCCGCGTCTGCTCGATGGCGCTCGCGCCTGCCCACCGGAAGACTGCGGAGGCGTTTTTGGCTACCAGCAATTCCTAAAGCACATGAAAGCGAAAGATCCGGAAACGATGGAGTGGTTCAGTAGCCTTAATGACGATGACGATGACGATGGCGATGACGATGACGATGGCGGTGGCGGTGGCGAATGGTCGTCTGAGGCCTTCGACCGCGAGAAACACGAGGCTGACATGCAAGAGCTAGGTGTCCACAGATACACAAACACTCCTGCTTGGACCCCTCTTGAAGAACAGCTGGCTTGGGCAAAATTAGATAGCTTTATGAGCCAGCCCGAATGGAAGTTGACTTGGGAAGTCGCGGAGGAAGCCATGAGGGCCAGCGATTCCATGACGGCGCTTGGTGCGCCAAGCTCCAAAGACGGCATTCCTGGCTTTGAGGAACTCGTGCGCGACCACGCTGCCTTTGATTTAATTTTCGAGGACACTGAGCCGGTAGTGCCCGAGCTGATTCGCACCCATCCTGATCTTCCCGAAGGTGCACAGGCATTTTTGCGCACGATGTTTTTGGAGCCTTTGTCTCCATATTTGGTGGAGCGAGAGTGCACCGGTGGGCAGATTGGCTTGTTCTGCCTCATGGACAAAGAGGTTTTCGATGTGGAATCCCGCCCCGATTGCGAAAACCTGCAGGAAGGAAATCTCCTGCTCGCCCGCGTGATTTCCAATGGGGAACACAATCTCATTCGCGGCCAGTGGTTGCAAAGCCCATTCAATGTAGAGTCATTTGAAGATCTCCTTCCTCACTTACAAATGATGTGCAAACTCGATGGTGGCGATCCAACAGACATGCGTCAATTGCTCAAGTCCGCTCCGCCGTTGCTGCTGACCTTTTGGAAGGCCATGATGAGCGATCAATCGCCTGACATTCTGCCACTAACCGCCTATCGCAACGCAGAATGGGAGCCCGGCACAAGCGTGTTGATCGGTTTTGAAGAGTTTATGGCACAAAGCGCCGACGCCCTCAACCGCAACCGCAACCTGCTTCTCGTTTCCAAATCGCTATGGATGTTTGCCGATCCCGACGCTGACCCACAAGCTACACCACCACTCGGCCTACCCGGATTCCCCATCGCTTGGATCATGCTTGTCCCCGGCCAACTGCACATGTTAGCCGGGAGCCGTAAAGCTCTGAAGCTCTGCCGTGATAGCTTGAAGAAAATCGGCCTCCCTCCCATGCGCCACTTCAAAACTCGCTACGGCGAAGATTTAAATCTCCCCGTGGCACCCATTCAGTAAAAAGCCCGGTCATTTCCAGGCATGGGCTCCAGATCATTCTTTTCTTGATTAGGCCGCTGCGAAGAGGGCCGGGCGCGGTGGCTGATTTGCGTAAGGGCATGCGCAAGCGCGCGAAGAAGGGGCGGTGAGCTCCTACCGTTTAACGCCACAAGCGCAGGCCGGGTTGTCAGCGGGTTTGAGTTCATCACAGATGCTCCCCACCACGCTACTCCCCCTTCCCCAACTCCCTCTCAATCTCCTCCACCGTTGGCAAGCTGGCCTGCAGTTCTTCTGGCAGCGATTGTGCAATCCCCAGCTCCCACTGCGCCACGCCCACAGGTTTACGAGTTCCAGCGAGCGCATACTCCACCACGAGGTGATCCTTTTCTTTGACCAGCAACAGACCAATCGACGGCTTATCGCTGGAGTGGCAAAGCAGGTCGTCGGCAGCGTGCAGGTACATATTCAACTTGCCGATAAACTCCGGTTCGAAACGGCCTGCTTTGAGTTCAATCACAACATAGCAGCGCAGGGTTAAGTGATAGAAAAGTAAATCAACGCGGAACTCGCGCGTGCCAACCTCCAGTGGAACTTGCCGCCCCACAAAGGCGAATCCTTGCCCAAGCTCCAGAAGGAAGCGTTGGATGTGGTCGATCAGCTTTTGTTCAAGCTCGGCTTCGCGGCGCGGGAGATCCGTGCCGAGGAAATCGAAGAGATAGGGGTCTTTGAATACTTGTGCTGCGAGATCGGAATCCGTCGGCGGCAGGGTGGCTGGGAAATTGTGTTGGGCTTGGCCTTCCCGCTCGTGAAGGCGAGATTCGATTTGCGTGGCCAAGATATTGCGACTCCAACCCTGCTCAATCGCTTTTTCGGCGTACCAAAGCCGCGTTTCAGGAGTGTCGGCCTTCTCTAAGAGTGCGAGATTGTGGTACCAAGGAATTTGTGCAAGCGGCTCTTGCACTATTTCGCGCTTCGGCCACGCCGCCGCGAATTGCCGCATGTACTTGAGGTTTCGAGCGGAAAGACCGGTCATTTCCGGGAACGTGGATCTCAGGTCCTGCGAAAGGCGGTCGATGACTTTCGCGCCCCAACCTTCCCGCTCTTGACGCTGCAAAATGACCCGTCCGAGATCCCAATAAAGCAAAACCATTGCCGCGTTGGCCGAGAGCACGACGCGCATGCGTTCCTGCGCAATGCGTTGCTTGACCTCTTGCAGGAAGCCCGCATATTCCGCCACCCCTGTTTCTTCTTGCTTCCCCATCGGTTTGGGATGACGGGTAGCAAGCATTTCGGTCCGCTCATTTCACCGGCGCACTCGCCACAAGAAACGGCCACGTATCTTCGCCAAGGCTAGGGGGCTAGGGCGTGGTTTAAGCCGTTTCGCGAGCAAAAAGTAAATAATGAACAATCATTGCGTGTCGATTGAGAACGAAACCGTTTTCCTTGCGGGCTCCTCTCCTTGCCCATCACCTCTTTGGCACCTGACCTTCTTCTACATGAAACTGAAACTCCGCCCTGCTTTCCCCCTTCTATTGATAATCCTGATGCTGCTCGGAACACCTGCTTTCGCCTGGCAAAGCAGTGGCCTGTCCCCAGCTGTGGGTGGATACGAACATGACGACACCCCCAAGGTGGGGTTGATGGCCGAATTCGTAGCACCTCAGACCACGGCAATCGCCCTATCAAGGCTGCTTGATCATCATGGAGATCGCGACCATGGGTAAATACGCACTTCTCTTCACTCTTCTTCTTCTTGCGAGCACTCTCACCACGCAGCGTGTCGAAGCTGTGCCCAACAACCAAGGCGGAGGTATTGATCCGGTAAGTGGTCTAGAAGAAATCCCTCCTCCCCAGCAATTCCCAAAATCCCGCATGAAGAAGCGGTTCCGGCCTTGAGAATAGCCGCTGCGGCCCTCCTATTTGCAGCCTTAGTCTTTACAGTATGGTGGGCATGGAGTGGAGATCAACAGCCAGGCGTCAGCAATCCACCCCTCGTCGTAGAAGTTGTTCATGGGGATCTCGAACAAATTGATGAGGTCCGTACTCAAAGTTCTGACCAGCTCACACGCGACTCGGTCGCCAAAACGCTCTGCGCAACCGTCCAGTCGGCTGATGGTTCGCCGGTCAACGCCCGCATCCGGCTCATCCGTAGAGATAATCGACTGGATTTATTTCTGGCTGAAGGGACTAGGTTAGGCCGAAGATTATGGGGCGACCACCTTGTTGCAGAATACAGCTCTCTAGATGGCGAACTCACTCTGGAAATCGCGGGCAGCTTCTCGAACGACGAACTTGCCCTACTCGCCGACGCCCCTGGATTTGCCCCCGCGTGTATTCCGGTAAAGACTACGGAGCCTCTGGCTTTTGTTCTTCATCCCATCAAGCCGGTTCAAGTTCGTGTGATTAGCCCAGATCAGCAGCCGGTTGCCAACGCCCAATGCTGGCTCCGCGGAACACTCCCCGAGGAACTCTTAAGTGGTTCCTGGACAGAAGCCCTTCAACATCTTGGCGTCGTTGCTTATGCGGAAACCGACCACATGGGTATGGCAACCTTAAGCACTTGCCTGCCAACGCCTACCAACACTCTGCAGGTAACACCCCCTCCTGGCCTAGCCGCAGGGAGCTATTTATTTGTTGCCCCCGGTACGGAGATAGAGGTCGTCTGCGTCGCAAGTTTCTCTGTACGCGGCACGGTGCATGACGATGTTAGCGGCAAGCCTATTGGCAGCGCCGCTGTTTTGGCCTCCGTTCATGACACGAGCGGCGCGCGAGCCGTTGCTACCACACTCACCGAAAATGATGGCTCCTTTCGATTTGAAGACCTGCCTACAGGCGTGCCAACTATTTGGATTCGCGCTCAGGCTGAAGGCTATGCACCCGAGGAGCAAATCCTCCTTTCTCCATCACCTGGGGCGCATCACGATTTAGACATCTCCCTGAAACCTGCCGCTGGCGCTGAAATCCGAGTACTCACAAGTTGGGGAGATCCAATTCCCAATGTCCAACTGTTCCTCCGCAAAAGCCGCCTGGGTGAAGCCACGATTGATTTCGTCAGCAACGAAGATGGGAGGATTACGATTCCCCCGCTGCTTGCACAAGGGACTCCTTATCAAGCGGTCATGACAATCGGGGGATTCTATGCCCTGGGCCCCGAGCCTGTGTTTGCAGGTGGCTCCGTAGAGGAAATCATTCCTCGGCTCACGATTGTTGAAAAAGTAACGCTGCCCAAAGAGCTACCTGAAAACCTTAAACCGATTCGTTTGGGTTGGGAGTCCGCCCAAGAAGCCCGCTCGGGAGTCGTAAGTTGGTCGGTAGGTCAAGCTCCACCCATTCTTCCAAGCGGGCCAGGCGTGTGGCGCTTACAAACTGCCTCTGGCTTCATTCAGGTCCCCGACAATCTCCCCGAAGGTACGGTGGAAGAAGTAACCCTTCCCTTGCAACCGGCTTCCCTTTCTATGACCTTCCCAGAAGGGGGTGCGAAGTCCGTGAAGCTTACTGGGCTATTCGATGAAGTCCTCGCAGACTTCAAGAATGTCCCCGAAGGACCTCTGGAAATCAAAACAGTAGCCGGCGTTTACCAGCTCTATGTCGAAGGCCCCGAGTCCTACCGCACCTTCTATCACGTAGAAGTACCGGCTTCCGGGAGAGACCTAGGCCCCATCGCGTTCGGTGAATTCAGCTGGATTTCAGGAACGGTATCGATGCAAGACGGGACCCCACTTGCCGATTTTTCTGTGGACGTAATGGGCGTGGGGGGCGCTGCCGGCTGGACTTTTACAACGGATGAAAATGGCTACTTTGAAACTTTGGGCCTTGCGCCTGGAACTTATTTACTTGTCGTCACTGGTGATCAAACTTACGGCATGCATGCTGTTGAAACTACAGCGGAAGTTTTTCTCTCCGCAAGCCAGCATATTGGGCCTCTGGAATTCCACCCCTTGATTGAAGGCGAAGCATTAGTCGTTGAGCACCCCACTCCTGTACCCGATGCAGCTCTTTGCTGGCTCTTTGGCCCGAGCCTGAACTCGACTCTATCCATGCCTCCAAATGGGATGACCCGCTTTCCTGTGCCGCAATACTCTGCATGGCTTGGCATGGCTTGGCTGCGTGAAGGCTACATTTTTTTTGGTGGGAGTAAGATTGGGCCCGGCACGAAAAAGGCGCTACTGAGCCCGCCAAAACGCAGCCACGACATTCAGATTGTTAGCGATGACGGAAAGCCACGCGCGGACTTCAATGTGCTGATCTTCGTCAACGGTGTGCCCCTTCCCTACGCAGCCTTTCCTGACGCCGAAGGGCGCTTCCATTTGGAAGTGGATCCAGAGCTTCCATGCAATATCCAATTTCGCGAACCCAACGGCCGCGCCACAGTGGTTTCCCTGCAAGACCTCCTCGCGCTGTCAACGTTCGTCCTTCCTCTCGCCCCACCGGAACTGACTCTTACAATCCAAGACTCGGAAGGACGCCCGGTTCCACACGCGGTTGCTATGAGATACGGCGTCGGCGACGTATACCAGGCCGATGGTTATGGCAAGATTCAGGCCCCTGTTCCTGACGAGGCACACCCAATTTATGTGCGGGCTCCTGGGTTCATCGGACAATGGGCTTCGGGAAATTCTGACGAGACTCTTACGCTTGCATGGGTTATTTTTGATGCAACGCTCTCATTCGCCGCCGACGACGACCTCGCCGCAAGAGCCGCTTCTGTAAAAATTACGCCCCTGGACCAGGGGCAGCGCTCCGCCTTTCCCGAGTTCGTTGAAGCAAGCGTTTTTAAAAGAAGTGTTTCATTGCCACCTCTCCCTGATGGGCAACTTCGCATCACACTCCTTGATGCCGACGGCTCCCCGCTCGCTGAGCAAGACTTCGTATTGCGCGAAGATGGCCAAGCGTTGCACTGGGACTGATTCCCCTAACGCTTATCAATCCACTTAATACTGATCAATCAAGCGTTCATGACGGCCGGAACAACGGCGCTCGCAGCTAGAAATATCTTTCTCTAAAAAAATCCGAAATGGAGCGGGCGACGAGGTTCGAACCCTCGACATTCAGCATTTGGAATGTAGAAACGCAGACATTTCTGGACGGTCCAGAACTCACGCAGTATCCAGGATACTTTGACCGAATGGTGCGTTCGCAAATGTGTTTATTTGCATGTATTCGTGGGCACTTGTGTGTAGTTTCCGTGTGTAAATGTGTAGTCGGTGTGGAGGACGGTGGATTGACGCAGTGTCAATTGAATCACTGTATGAATACTTGGAGTCTGGCACACTCTCCATCCGCTCCCCAAGGCGCAAACCCTAGCTGACTGTCACTCGAATTGTCGTTCGAGAAGTTACAATGAAGTCTGCCACGCTAATCAGTGACCACATTCTCCATCTGTACTGAATAGCTTCTGCGAGCACCTTCATGACTTACCAACCTCCCTTCTCACTGACGAACAAGATGCTGGATCGAGTTTCCGCGTTTAGTGAAAGGCTTGGTGCTTGGGCGGGCAAAGATAGTGCTGCTTTGGCGCCAATGTTGCGCCGTGGAAATCGAATCCGCACGATTCAAGCTTCGCTGGAGATTGAGCAAAATACGTTAACCATCGAACAAGTCCGTGCCGTCATTGAAGGTAAAACTGTGCTTGGTCCGCCGCGTGAAATTCAGGAAGTGAAGAATGCTTTTGCGGCGTATGAAAAACTAGAGCAATGGGCGCCGAGTCAGGAACAGGATTTACTCGATGCACATGGACTCCTAATGGCTGGACTCGTAGAAGAACCGGGCCAGTTTCGAAGTGGTGGCGTCGGCGTGTTTCAAGGTGAAAAGCTCATCCATGCCGCGCCGCCAGCGAAGCAAGTACCACGCTTGATGAACGATTTGCTCAACTGGTTAAAGCAGACCGATCTCCACCCGCTGCTTTCGAGTTGCCTGTTCCACTACGAGTTTGAATTCATTCACCCCTTCTCCGATGGCAACGGTCGCATGGGCCGTTTGTGGCAGACGCTGATTCTGTCTCAATGGCGCGCGGAGCTGGCATGGCTGCCGGTGGAGAGCCTCGTTCGAGATCGTCAGCAGGCTTATTACGACGCCCTGGCGCGCGCTGATGAGCAAGCTGAGGGGACCCTGTTCGTAGAGTTTATGGTGGATGCTCTTACCGATGCCTTGGAGCAAGCTCTGGCACAAGATGGCGGTGTAAGTGGCGGTGTAAGTGGCGGTGTAAATCTCAAGCTAGATGCCCTCGATCGCCGCATCCTTTCTCTTTGTGGAGAGAATCCAACGCTGACGCAGGCAGAACTTGCAACGCAAATCGGCAAGCCGCTGAGGACCATCCAGCGACGGATTCAGAAACTGAAGCAAAGCCATTTGCGCCGCGTTGGCTCGGATAAGGCGGGGCATTGGGAAGTGGTGCGTGACTGAGCTGCTGCTTGCGATGCGTGGCCTTCGTATCGAATGTGACACAGTGTCACGCGAACCGTTGCACGAATGAAAGAGGTCAGGACATCCATAAGTGTGCCCATGGTACGGCCCACAAACCTGCATCATCTAGCGCATGGCAAAGGTGCCCGCCGTGAAGCAGCACACCGCCCATAAAGTTTTCGCCACACTGCTCGCGCAGCCGACGCAAACCCGCAGCATCCCGGGCATCCACCGAACCGGACAGCTTGACCTCAATCCCCCACACTTTTCGTCCGCGCTCCATCACGATATCTACCTCAACTTGATCTTTGTCGCGGTAGTGATAAAAACGCAGATCCGAATCCGTCCACCCGGCCTGTGTGATGACCTGCTGCACCACAAAGGCCTCCAGTAGATGCCCTATCGCATCGCGATTCTGCAGCCAGTCGTCGGCAGTGAAATCTGCCAACGTAGCCGCCAGACCAGAATCCACCACGTACACCTTCGGCGATTTGATCAGTCTTTTCGATTGATTGCCGTGCCATGCTGGCAAACGCCTGATCAAAAACAACTTCTCCAACACTGCCACATACACATCCAAACGTTGACGCGGAATTTGCAACGCCTTCGACAAGCTGTTGATGTTCAGCAGACTTGCATTCTGCAGTGCCAGCATCGATAGAATCCGATGAAGATCCTGCGGGTGCAAAATATTGGCCACCTCTGGAGCATCCATCTCCAACAAGCTTTGCAGATATTGCCGATGCCACTGTCGCGCGCGTGCATCTTGCTTACGCGCTACGGCTTCTGGGAAACCGCCGCGCAGGAGTGCCCCCTGCAATTGCCGTTGCCTGGCCGCTTCTTTCTTCATGGCCACGCCAGTAAGTTCCGGCTCAAAGTCCATCGCCAACAGATGCTGCACAAAGTCACCCGGCCGACGGGCTTTTTCTGCCTCACTGAGCGGTTGCAAGCGCACAACTTCCATCCGACCTGCCAGCGATTCCTTGACTTGCGGCATCAGGCGCAAGTTCGCCGAGCCCGTCAACAAGAACCTTCCTGGTGTGCGCTGTTCATCCACAGCACGTTTGATAGCCGGGAATAATCCTGGTGCGCGCTGCACTTCATCCAGGGTTACCTTCTCAGGCAAAGCTGCCACGAAACCAGCCGGATCTTCCCGCGCCACCTGCAATACCTGCGTATCGTCCAGTGTCACATAAGCCCGATCTGGTTCGACTCGCCTAGCCAATGTGGACTTCCCGCACTGCCTTGGCCCCAGCAAACACACCACCGGCGTATCCGCCAGAGCTTCGCTAATCTTGCGCCCCATCGGGCGCGCCAGCCAATTGGAAGGACCGTCCATTTGCATGACTATACTCCGTCTGATTGCATGATGCAATGGCGTCTACTTGTATGGCGCCAAGGCGGGAAAGAGGCACTCTATTTCGTAAGTACCGTGTGTTACTGCTTTTTGGGGGGTCACGTCAGTCCGAGCGTTACTTCTCAAGAACATCAATAAGTGAGAGCGTGGAGTCCGCGAATCAAGCCTCTTACTCATTCGTGGAGCAAGCAAACTCCCGCATGCGCTCGATTGGTTCATCGTTGTCAATCACCCCAAGAATCGTGCGGTTTAGATAGCGGGCCAACTCGACCATTTCAGTAGGCGATCCCGCAACCCGCTCCTCCAACCAAAGCCCACTCACAAAAGCTTGCTCATTCATCGAGCCCAACACTCGACGGTTCTTGGTCGTGGCCACTTGCACATTCCTGCAATCCCGACGCAATGCAAAAAGGAAGCGCGGATCAATCCCTTCGTCGGCCAGCACGGCCACCGCCCCCGCTTCGAACAAAGGCCCAATGTCGCGAATGTCCTTGCGCGCGACCGACGTCATCAAAAAACTAAACGCCGTAGGTTCATGCATGAACTGCAAACACTTCTTGCCCCGCACCCACAGCAGGTTCACATACCACGCGCCCAAGACCTGATTTTCGCCGACGTCATCCGCCAGCTCCTTCGGCTTCAGCCCCATTTCCTTCAGGACCTTGTGCGTGCAGCGGAAGACCACCATGCGATTAGTTTACGCCGTGGGGGTCGTGAGAGAAAGCGAACGCTAACACCAAGTAGATGTGTAGTACTACACATCTTTCACCGCAATAACGAGTTGAGAAGCCAACGTGCGGGAAGTCAGAAATATCTTTCACTAAAGCACTTAGCGTTGGAGCGGGCGAAGGGGATTGACGCGAAGCGGGCGTTGCCTAGCGACGCCAACCGCGCACGCGGCGCCCCGGCGCAAGCGAAAAACCTCGCCACGGAGCGAAGCTACGTAAGGCGAGGTTTGGAGCGGGCGAAGGGGATCGAACCCTCGACATTCAGCTTGGGAAGCTGACACTCTACCACTGAGTTACGCCCGCTTTGATGGCGCGCATTCTAGCGTGGCGAGAAACTCATGACGTCAGCGAAAATCGTGTGCTAAACTTGTTTTTCATGCGCAGATTCCTAGTCATTTTTCTTGCCGCAGCCGCGTTGCTGAGCTGCTCCACCAAAGAAGAGGTGAGCGTAGCGGATGGGCAGACTGATGCGCAGACTGATGCGGAGCAGGCCGCCATGATCGAAGAGCTCGGCTATTGAACGGCGTTCGTTTGAGATCCTTTTTGTTGCCGCGCGGCAGCGAGGGCGGGGCTCGGACAAATATCTCGATTTGCAGTTAATTGGCGGCTGCGCCTGGCTAGGATGGCCAAGTCTTGATTCCTTAAGTAAAGGCAGCGCCGTAGTGGCGCACAGGAGAAACAAAAAAGGATGCGCATTGCAAAAGAGGACATCCCGGTAAAATTCGAGGCGCCAGGTGCGGTGGCTCGTCAGAAGATTGATTTTGGCAGTACTTCTGGATTCAACATGCTGAGTGGGGAATATTTTTCCCTGGCTGCGGGTACGGATATTTCTCCGCTACTGCAGGGCCTTCAAGGCGATTTGTGTCAATCGCCACACTGGGGTTACTTAATGCAAGGTGCGCTTACCGTCATTTATTCCGATGGTGCGCGCGAGGATGTGCATGGTGGCGATTTATTTTATTGGCCGCCAGGACACACGCTCACCGTTTCCGAAGATGCGGAAATCATCCTTTTCAGCCCCCAGCATGAGCATGGCGAAGTGATCGATCACATCATCAACAAGATGGGTGGTTAGAGGAGTCTGGCGGCTGCGGAGCGGCAAAAACCTGATAATTCCCATTTAAAGCCGATTCGGGGCTGTTTTCAGGGGGTATTCTTGGGAACTGGTCCCTTCACCAGTGTTCCCCAATGAAATCCCTCTCCATCCTCATTGCCGCCGTTTTCGCCTTGGCCGCCGCACAGTTGCCCGCACAGGGTAGTCCGCTAGGCCCGCCCACCGCGCCGCTTGAAAATTTGATCACGCCAGAGAAGGCGGTGCTCGGCAAAATCCTCTTTTGGGAGGAGCAACTTTCGAGCGACGACTCGATGGCGTGCGGCACCTGCCATCAACCCGCCGCTGGTTTTGCCGATCCGCGTGAGCAAGTGCACCCGGGCTACGATGGATTGTTCAACACTGTAGATGACATCTTCACCACGCCCGGGGTGATTCGCAGCACGGCTGATGGCAAGTTCAGCCCCGATCCGATTTTCGGCCTGAAGGAACAAAGCACCGGCCGCCGCACGCCGGATATTTTCGGCGCACTGTATTCCCCCACCGCGTTTTGGGATGGGCGCGCTATCGATCAATTTACCGATCCAGTAACGGGCTTAGTGAGCATTGTTTATGGCGGCTCGCTCGAAAGTCAAATTGCTGGCCCGCCGGTGAGCACCGCCGAAATGGCGCATGAAGGCCGCGACTGGAGCATGATTGCCGCGAAGATTTCTGCGGCCAGTCCACTTTCTTTAGCTACGAATTTGCCCAACGATGTGGCGCATGCGCTTGCACTTTATCCAACGTACGCCGCGTTGTTCGAGCAAGCTTTTGGCACTCCGGGCGTGACCGCCGAGCGCATCATTTTTGCCATCGCAACTTATGAACGCACTTTGGTGCCCAACGATACTCCTTACTTCCGTTGGTTCATGGGACAAACCAACGCCATGACTCCGGATCAAATCGTTGGCCATGATCAGTTCATGACGATTGCCTTGTGCACCACTTGTCATCAACCACCGATCTTTACGCAGCCGGAATTTTTCAACCTTGGTTTGCGCGATTGGCAAGAAGATCCAGGGCGCATGAATGTCACCGGCCAGTATGCCGATCGCGGCAAGTTCAAAGCGCCTTCTTTACTGAATGCCGGCTTGCGCCCGCGTTTTATGCATAACGGCGAGTTCACTACTTTGTGGCCTGGTGGTGTCGGCCAACTTTATATGGATGGTGGCGGACCGGTACACGACAACCTGGATGTGCTGCTGGAGCCACTCGATGTCGTGCCTGGAATCGACATGGCGAAAATCATGGATTTCGTCGGCAACGCGCTCACCGATTCGCGTGTGCGCGACGAACTCTACCCCTTCGATCGCCCTACCCTTTATAGCGAGCGCTTCCCCGCTGGCAGCAATGAGTATGGATTCGCCACGCCCGCCAGCCCCGGTGGCCCCGTGCCGCGCTTGCTTGCAAAACAGCCTGCATACCTCGGCGCCGCAAATTTCCGCATTGGCCTTGATGGCGGCCCGGCTAACGCCAACTCGCGCTTGGCGATTTCCATTGCACCTCTCAGTGGTGGTGTGTTTGGTGGGGTAGCGCTGTTCGTGGATCCACGCCTAGCCCGCGATTATTTCGTAGTGACTTCCGACGCCGGCAACGGTGTGGGTTATGCAACGGTGCTGCTGCCGATTCCCAATGATCCCAATCTGGTGGGCAGATTTTTCTACGCGCAGTGGTTCCTCGACGACCCATCTACGGTTCACAACATGCTCTCAACCGCTGCGGCGGCATTTAAAATTCGCGACTAAGGCGAAACCATATGCGCAACTCCGGGTTGGGTCACCATCGATCACCCAAGATCCAAAATGAACCCAACCATCCAAACTCTATCCGGCCTAATTATCGCAATTGGGATTTCCGCAAGCTCCGCGATTGCGCAGGGTGGCCCACCACCACCCTTGCCACCGCCACCGGTTCCTACTGAGAACCCGCTTACGGCGCAGAAAGTCGTGCTCGGCAAAATCCTATTTTTCGAGGAGCAACTCTCTAGCGACGACACCACCGCATGTGCAACTTGCCACGCGCCCGGTGCGAGCTACACCGATTTGCGTTTCGGTGCCGGCCCTGGCCCCGATGGTATTCCGCAGACCCCAGACGACACCTTCACTTCTCCGGGTGTGATCCGCGCCGATTTGGTAGGCGACTACCGCCCCGATCCAGTCTTCGACTTCCGCGTGCAGTTAACCGGTCGCCGTAGTCCTGATGTGTTTGGCGCTCTCTACGCTCCCGAAACTTTTTGGGACGGCCGCGGCACCAGCCAGTTCACCGATCCGCAAACGGGTTTGGTGAGCATTGCAGTTGGCGGCGCGCTCGAAAGCCAAGTGCTTGGCCCACTCATGAGCGATGCTGAAATGGCGCATGAAAACCGCGATTGGGGCATGCTCACCAGCAAACTTGCGTTGGTGCGCCCGTTGGCCTTGGCCACCGATCTCACGCCGGATATCAGCGCAGCGTTGGCCTTGGATCCAACCTATCCACAGCTCTTTCAGAATGCTTTCGGCACGACGGCCATCACTGCAGAGCGCATTGCTTTCGCGCTAGCCAGTTATGAACGCACCTTGGTGCCCAATCAATCACCATGGGACCGCCACATCGCGGGAAACCCCGGTGCCATGACTCCCGACCAAATGGCTGGCTGGATGCAGTTCAACAGCATTGCGCGCTGCAACTTGTGCCACACGCCGCCCTTCTTCACCGACAACCAGTTTCACAACCTTGGTTTACGCCCAACTTCGGAAGATAGCGGACGCGAAGGGATCACTGGCTTGTTCGCCGACCGCGGCAAGTTCAAAACTCCATCTTTGCGCAACGCAGGATTGCGTCAGCGCTTTTTCCACACCGGTCAAATGGGAGTCTTGAACAACGGCCCTGCAGCTGGTGGCGTGGATGATATTTACATCGCTGGTGGTGGCCCATTCCTAGATAACCGTGATCCACTGTTACTGCCACTCGGCGGCGTTCCTGGAATCAACATGCAGCAAATCATGGAGTTTGTGGGCAACGGTTTGACCGATCCGCGCGTGGCGCAAGGTCTGCCACCTTTCGACGGCCCCACGTTATTCAGCGTGAGAACGCCGGGCCCCGATGCTGCCGAAATGTACGGCCAGGCTAACGCCGCAGGTGGCACCAACCTTGTGCCACGTTTGTTGTGCGCCACTCCTCCGGTGCGTGGCAGTCTGTCCTTTAAGGTAGGATTGGTGGATGCTCCCGCCACCGCACAAAACGCTTGGTTGGCGATTTCTCTGGGCCGCAGCAACCCTATTTGGCAACACGGTTTTCTGCTAAACCTGCAGCGTCCGCTGTACGCAACGGTTTCCGCGCCGCTGCAGAGCTCTGCTTTGGCCACCGGCTATGCCACCTTCCATCTCAGCCTTCCTGATTTCCCAGGGCTCTCGGGTACGGAAGTCAATGTGCAAGGTTTTGTGTTGGACGCCAGCGCCTTCGGTGGGCGTGCGGCTTCCACGCGCGCGGCGAGTTACCTGATTCCGTAACTTCCAAGCCACCACCATGCTCCATGGCTTTTCAACAAGCCATGGAGCATTTTGCAATCCAATACTTATCCAAAAAAATCAACGTGGTGAAACCCACCGCAGCGATTCCAAAAGCCAGGCCGAAACCTTGCGGAATTTCCTGCGATAGAATCGAACGCGCAGTCAGCGCAGCGAGTAAAAACCACAGCGGACGTCGCCACCAAATCAAAACTTTCAAGCGCACGCGATCCGATAACTCCATGATGTCTTTGCGGCCGATGTGTTGGCCCCAGGCGCTAATCCCCGTGGTTACCGGCATCAACTCGGAAACCAGCGCAATCAAGCACAGCGCGAAGCCAACTTCTTTCCACAAGGCGTAGGAAAAAGCCGCCAAGCATACGGAATGGTGAAGGATTAAATCAAGGCGCGGAACAATGTGCCGCGCCGCCAAGCCATAACCCATCCACAAAAAATCCGCAAGTAGGTGGCCCATGACCACCAACATGCCGTGCCACATCAAATAATCGGCAAGGTATACACCAGGCTCATGCCGATAGAGGAAGGTTTGATGCCAATGCCCGCTGGCAACCACCACCACAATGAGCCCTATCGTGGACATGATGGCGGCGGGGATGGCGCGCGAAAGCTTGAAGGCGCGATGAAAATCCGGGCTCACGCTGCCTAAAAAAACAGCATGCAGCAGCAAGAACGCGCTGGTGTAGGTCAGAAGCGGTAACAGCAAGGCTGAAAGGTTATCACGCCAGGGGAAATTTTGGTTCCACGCGCGCCAACTTCCATTAACATGGAATTATGTCCCCCCTAACTTGGAAGGTCACCCTAGCCTTCTTCTGCACGGTCAATACCCTACTGCCGTGTGCCCAGGAACCAGAGAAAGGCCCCACGCTACTGACACAAAACCGCAAGGTTGCGTCGGGTGTGGAAGAAAATGTATTACATGTTGATCCGGCCGTGGATGGCTGGCGCAGCGAAGTTTTACATAGCACTGCACAGCAGGGCCTGAAAGGTTTTCTGGGTTGGTTGGTCCGCGCCCAGGATCTACCCGGAGGAACCCTTGCTGAAAGTTTCACCACCAACGCGTTGCGACCGCCGCAACTCGAAACGGTGTTTCACGATGGCACACTGATCGCCAAACAAGCCACCGGCATCGGAACACGTCGTTATGGTGTTGCGGAACTCGAGGAAGCTGCGGCAGGATTGCGCCAAGCACTTGCCGGTGGTGCCGTGTTTCATGACTTCTTCAAGTTTGTCAGCGTGGAAGTTGGCACAGACAACACGTTCCGCACGCATTTCCTCATGCATTTTGCCGCTGGTGAAGCTCCCTCTATCACTCAGGTCAACATCGAAGGATCGATTTCTTGGCAAGTGGGTGAAAGTGATGAACAGGCCAGCATGTTGGCCTTTGATGTGCATCACTATGAAGAACTCATCACCGTGCGGCCAGCATTTGAAGACATCACCGCCGCAGTTTTTAGCGCCACGCCCCGCTGGAAACAACAGATGCTACATGGCGTCGACCAATACATGGGTCGCCAGGATCGCTTGATTGGCAAGAGTTATATCGGTAGCCACGGTATTGCGATTGGCGATGTCAACCAGGATGGTTTTGATGATATTTACGTGGCGCAGCAAGGCGGTTTGCCGAATCGCTTGTACTTGCATCGCGGCGATCACACGGTGACTGAGGTTTCCGAAGCTGCGCAAGTGGACTTTTTGGATAACACCCGAGGCGTTTTACTCATCGATTTGGATAACGATGGCGATCAAGATTTAGCCATGGCGATTGGCTCCAGCGTGCTGTTGGCGTTCAACAACGGTGCCGGCGTTTTTGATAAACGAGAAGTATTGCGCTATCCCGATCAAACGGATATTTTCAGCCTAGCTGCCGCCGATTCAGATCGTGATGGCGATTTGGATTTATACGCCAGTCGTTACATTGCAGGGGGGTTGATGGGTGGCATGCCCACGCCCTACCACGATGCCAACAATGGCTCGACCAACATCTACTGGCGCAACGATGGCGACCATTGGACCGAAGCAACGGCCGCGGTTGGCCTCGATGACAACAACCACAAATTCAGCCTCGGCGCCATCTGGGAAGACTTCGATGACGATGGCGATGTGGATTTATATGTTGCCAATGACTTCGGCCGCAACAACCTTTACATCAACGATGGCAAAGGCCATTTTCACGATGAAGGTGTAAAACGCGGGGCCGATGATATCGGCGCGGCGATGGGCGTCAGCGTGGCCGATGCCAACCTCGACGGGCGTATGGATATTTTGGTCACCAATATGTTCAGCTCGGCTGGGCAGCGAATTGCTTCCCAAGATGACCGTTTTATGAACGGCAATGCTATGGAGGTGCATCAAGATTATTTGCGCCACGCGCGCGGCAACAGTTTGCTATTGGGTGGTGAGGATCACAACTTCAGCGATGCCACCGCAAGTGCTGGGATTGCCGTCGGCGGTTGGGCCTGGAGTGCCAAGTTCGTCGACTTCAACAACGATGGTTACGACGATATCTATTCGCCCAATGGGTTCATCACCAATGAGAACAGCAAAGATTTGTGAAGTTTTTTCTGGCGACGCGTGACGTCGCAATCTCCTGCCACCGATACCACTCCCACCCAAGAATACGCCGACGCCTGGGCGAGCATGGCGCATCTGATTACCAAGCAAGGTATGTCGTGGAGCGGCCGTGAGCGCAACCGGATGTTTCTGTCGGTAGGCGGCGAGCAGTTTATGGATGTTTCGGCGGTCACTGGCACCGACTTTATCGAAGATGGGCGCGCGCTGGGCCTGCTGGACTGGGATCACGATGGCCAGGTGGATATGTTGCTGCGCAATCGCACAGCGCCACGCCTTCGTTTGCTGCGCAACAGTAGCGGCGACAACCGGCACTTCTTGCAAATTCAGCTCCACACCCAAACCGCTGGCGTCAACCGCGATGCCATTGGTGCGCGGGTGCGCGTTACGGCGGGCGGCCGCTTACTCAGCCGCAGTGTTTATGCTGGCGATGGTTTCTTGTCGCAGTCTTCGAAGACTTTGTTCTTCGGTCTAGACGACGCCACCCTGGTGGACAAACTCACCATCCTTTGGCCGAACGGCGAGCATCAAGAGTTCCTCAACCTCCCCGCTGACTCCTTCCTGGAGGTCACTCAGGGTTCCTCGGAGCTGCAGACTGTTGGCGCAGCGGGACGGCCGACCACCTGGAATCATCCAGCGCAGAGCCAAGAGCGCCTGGATACTGCCGATTTAGGGCGGGTCACGGTGATCAGCAAGCTGCCGTTGGCCGAATTTCCGCTGCCATCGTTTGACAACCCAGAACGTAAGGTCAAGGATTTTGTGGGCCGCCCACTGCTGATCAACTTCTGGTCTACAGGCTGTGCAGCTTGTATCGAAGAGCTTGGAACCCTGGATAGGAACCGCAAAAAGTTGAGCCGTGCCGGCCTCCAAATCGTCACCCTGCTCACCGATGGCCCTGATAAGTTCAGCCAGGCGAAAAAGATCCTCGCCGCGCTCAATATGCAGTCCGATGCTGGGATTGCAACCGAACAAGTCACGGCATGCATGCGTATTGTCGCTGAAGCCGTGTTGACTGCTGATGTCGATATGCCGCTGCCGGTAAGTTTGCTGCTCGATCAAGACGGCCAGCTGGTGCAAATCCACCTCGGTGCGGTGCGTGTTCCTGCCCTGTTGCAGGATTTGGCCATTCTGCGGCGTATGGACCCACACTCACCGTCAGCCAGTTCTCTAGCTTATGGCAGCCGCATTGTGTTCCGCGACCGCGATTTCGAGGGGATTGCCAATCTTTTCCTCGAGGCAAAAATGCCGGAACTTGCTGCCTACTACACCAGTTTCCTAAACCGCTTCCAACCAAAATCGGATAAGTGAAAGCTTGACGAATCGGGCAAATCAGCATATTCTGTCCGACCATTTCGCCTCGGCACGCTTCTGTTCCAGGTGACTTGAACAATTTTACATGGCTACCTACACCGGTCCCAAAATCCGTCTTTCCCGCCAACTCGGCGTGGCTATTTCGGATAACCCGAAACACCTCAACACCCGTCGCCTTGATACTCCTCCAGGTGGCACCGCTAAGCGCATGCGTCGCTTGAGTGATTACGGGGTACGTCTGCGCGAGAAACAAAAGCTCCGCTACTACTACAACGTGCAGGAAAAGCAGCTGCGTCGCTACATGAAAGAAGCGATTCGTCGCAAAGGCAACACCGGCGAGAACCTCATCGAGACTCTGGAAGGTCGTTTGGATAACGTGGTGCGCCGCATGAACTTTGGTCGCAGTATTTGGCAAGCTCGCCAAACGGTCACCCATGGGCACATCTTGGTGAACGGCAGCAAAGTGGATATCCCTTCTTACCAAGTCCGGGCTGGTGATGTCATCACCGTGAAAGATAAGGCCAAAGAGGGCATTGAGCGCAATGTAGAGCTCATGGGCGGCGAATCCACCTACGAGTGGATGGCTCTGAACCGTTCCACGCTTACGATTACCATCACCGATAAGCCGAAGGGTGCGCAGCATCCTTTCGACGTCCACCTCGGCATGATTGTGGAATTCTATAGTAACTAGAATTCCCTAATAAGGCGGCCAAAGCGAGAGGGCCGCAAGCGTGAAAACGCTGCCTTAACGAAACGCACCTGCTCCGGCAGGTGCGTTTTTTTGTGCTCAGCGCCAGCGATCGTCCAGCGGACTTTCCGGATCTTCAGGTTTTGTGGCAGCTTGATCAGTAGCTTTTTTAAACAGGGCATCCAACGCGTTTTTCCGCCCACGCTCCGCCTCCATGGCTGCGCCAAAAGCATCGCGCTTGTGTGCCTTTTTGCCATCCATTTGAGCCTTTACCTGGGCCAAATCCGTAGGCTTTGCGCCAACTCCGTGCGCGATCACGGCGCCCGTTTCGCGATCGATACGCAACCGACTCCCACAGTCTGGACATTGAATTTCTAGATCCTTTTTACTCATGGTTCCTCTCAAAAAGACGGCTTCGTAGCTATTCTATGCCGTTTTTCTGACTGTGGCACAAAAAAATCAAAATGCCTGAAAAATATAGGGAACCCGTGCCCAGGCTGCAGCATCGTAAAAGGGAAGCAAGAAGTTTTGCTGTCATCAATTCATCCAGGGGGCTGGCGGCGAAGTCTCTTGCTTCTTTTTTTTATGCCTAGTGCTGACAACTACAGGGAGTCGCCTTGCAATAAGGACAACCGGCAGCGTATTTTTTTTGCACCGCCGTTGCCAGATCAATCCCGCGCATAGAGGCCAGCGTAGACAGCCACGCCAAGACATCGGCAAACTCCTCTTCCAAATTGGCCCGATCATCGTTGCGCCGTAACGCACGGGTGAGTTCACCGACTTCCTCGGCGAACCACATAAAGGTGCCCTCAAGTCCGCGGGCTTGGTCTTTTGCCAAGTAGATGGCTTCAATGCGATCTTGAAACTCGCGGATTTTCATGTGCTCAGCCACTGTTACGAATCAAGGTAAAGGCCAAATCAGATTCTGGTTCATCACCCAAGTGTTTGCGCAGTTGGGCTTCCATCGACTGCATACCTTGCTCGATGGCAATCTTCGCGAGCTGATAAACACCTGCTTCCCCCAGAACTTTACCCGTGGCGCTCACGCATTCAAAAGTGGCGGGGCTAAACAGGAAAATCGCATCCCCCGACTTTAAATCCAAGTGCATCGTTTCCATCGAGTTGCGGAAAATCGGTCCCTTATCGAAACCAAGCGCAATGCCATTGGGCTGTAACTTGCGCAGCTGCCCGGCTTCGGCATCCCAGCGCACTGCCGGCGCTTGATGGCCCGCGGAAACCAGCTCCACCGACCCATTCTCGGTATCCAAACGCGCTGCAATCACCGAGCAATACAGGCCGCGCGCCAAATCGCGGTGCAAAGAAGTATTCGCCCCATCAAAAGCCACCGCAGGCTCCGCACCACCGAGCAAACTGCTCCGCAAATAGGCGCGGGTCATAGCCATCAGCAAAGCGCCCGCCATGCCATGGGTAGCCGGAGAACCGACCAACGCAGTGATGTGGCCTTCGCCATCCGCCATGATGTCGACAAAATCCCCGGTTCCGGTGCCGCCAGCGCCAATCAAACAACTCTCGACCACCCAACCAGCCGGAACCTCAAAAACCATCGGCGCTAAGTTGCGGCGCAACTCGCGTAGGTTCTCCTTTTCTGTTTCCGTCGCCGCGAGCGCCTCTTGGTTTTCCTTACTTTCGAGCAAATCTTCGACCATGCGCTCCATCGCCACAGCCAAGTGGGCGACCTCGCCGACGGCATCCTCGCCGCGAATATGGCGATCCAAATGCCCGCGACTAATCGCTAACACATCTTCGACCATCTCATTCAATGGTGCTGCCAAACGCCGCGCCGTCATGGCTCCGATGATGACCGTGGCCGCAACCAGGGCCCCACACACCAAAACCACCAGAGCCAAAATGCGCCGCGCAATGGCCGCAGGTGGTTCCGGTGGCGCAAAAAATGTGGCCGTACCTCCAGCAACACCTTGCGACGCAGGCCGTGCGGCGAGGAGCACGCGCGCTTCCCGGTCGCCCTTATTGGTTTGCACCTGGCCGACCCCTTCTTGCACCAGCACTCCATCCGCCGTGCTGCGTATAGTCATTTCCATGGCGCCGCGACGCGCCTCCGCGGCTTCCATGGTTACGGTGCGCGCGGCCATGTTGGCTTGCGCTTCCACAATCAGTTCATCGCCAAGATCTTGAATCCCGGTGAGTAACACAAATGCCGCAATAGAGGCGAAGACGCTAGCCATCAACCCCAGCCCCAGCGTAAAGCGGGTGGCAATGCCGGCTCCAGCCGGGCGTCGGCGTTCGTAAGTGGAGTCGCTCAACTACCGAAAAAGGTTGGGAAAAAATGACGGATTACAGTCAGCACCAACAAGGCATAGGCGCCGGCCACCAAATCATCCACCACAATACCCCAACCGCCTTTCAGTTTCTCTAGTTGGCGTGCGGGATACGGTTTGACGATATCGAAAAAACGGAATAGGAAAAATCCCCAGATCAGATGATTCCAACCCGGAAAACTCATCCACATCACAGTAACCATATAGCCGACGACTTCATCCAACACAAACTGGCCCGGATCCTTGCGGCCGTAACGGCGTTCGGCCCAAGCGCCACACCAGGCACCCACCAGACTCATCACGGCGGTGAGCGCAATCAGCAGCAGCAGATAATGCTCTGGCCAAGTCCAGCCAACCAGGGCCGCCACCGCCACGCCACCGAGCGTGCCGAAGGTGCCAGAAGCCACTGGTGCGTAACCGAGGCCGAAGCAGGTCACGTACATCTCGATCATCCGGTCCTTGACAGTCTGCATAGCTATAGCCTAAGAAATTTGGTGACGCCGCGCCTAACCACGTTTTTGCAACATCGAGTAGGCCATCAGAAGGGTGCGTTGCTCGCCGGTGCGTTCGAACTCGACGATGATCCGCGCGTTGGCACCGTGGCCTTGAATACGCACCACAAATCCGTCGCCAAACACCGGATGAGAAACCAGATCCTCTGCAACCAAATCGGTGTCCTTGGCGACCACCTCTTCGGCTTCTTGAGATGACGCGCCAAAAGTAAAGCCACTTTCGCGTTCGGAACCGTGCGTGAACATGGGCCGCTGCGTACGCGGCTCCGCAACGAAGTGGAAGGCTCGTGGCCGTTCTGGCAAAACCTCTTCGGGCAGCTCCTCAAGAAACCGCGACGGCGTGGTGGGGCCCGGAGCACCGGTGCGAAAGCGCATGCGGCAATGCGACAGCAGCAGTTCTTCGCGCGCGCGGGTGAGTGCCACATAAAACAAGCGACGCTCTTCTTCGAGGCCTTCGGGCTCTTCGAAGGAACGCGCATGGGGGAACAATCCTTCTTCCAGACCCACCACGGCAACGCGATCGAACTCCAAACCTTTGGCCGCATGCACGGTCATCAGAGAAACGCGCTCCGCACCCTCCTTCCAGCGATCCACATCCGTGAGCAGCGAAATCTCTTCTAGAAAGCCACGCAAGCCACCGTCTTCACGCCCGTCGTATTCGGCCGCGAAAGCGAGCAGTTCATCGATGTTTTCGCCACGATCTACATCTTCGGTGGCGTCTAGTGCTTCGGCAAAACGACGATAACCGCTGCGTTCCATGATCGTGCGTAAGGCGATTTCCGCCTTTTGAGAATCGCCGCGAATTTTGTCGTAGAGCGATAAAAAGAGCAACACACCCTTCTTGCCGGGGCCGCGGATGGCACTGCGCACTTGCTCGCGTTGCAAACTGATGAGCATCGGCTCCAAATGTTCGTTGCTATAAGCGCGCACGTTTCCCAGAGTGGTGGCGCCGATGCCGCGCGGCGGCACATTGATAATCCGCATCAAAGCGACATCGTCTTTAGGGTTCACCACTAAACGCGCGTATGCCACCAAATCCTTGATTTCGCGGCGTTCGAAGAAACTTAAGCCACCCACAATTTGATACGGAATCTGCAGCCGCGTGAATGCTGCCTCAAGCGAACGAGAGCAAGAGTTGGTGCGATAGAACACGGCGACTTCTTTGGCGGGAGTGCCGCTACGAATCCACTCGGCTACCTGCATCGAAACCAGATGGGCTTCGTGCTCTTCGTCGCGACCATCGCTTAAACCTAACGGCGGGCCATCTTCACGGTCGGTGATGAGATCCTTCTCCTTTCGCGAAGTATTATTCGCAATCACATGTTGTGCGGCTTTCAATACATTCCCAACAGAACGATAGTTCTGCTCCAAACGCACCACCTTGGCGTCGGGGTAATCTTTATCAAAGCGCAAAATGTTTTCGATATCCGCACCGCGCCAACGGTAAATCGACTGATCCGGATCGCCACACACCGCCAAGTTGCGGGTAGCTTTCGACAACTTCTTCACCATCTCGTACTGGATTTCGTTGGTGTCTTGATACTCATCGACCACCACATGCTCGAAACGTTCCACCCACTGACGCGATGCATGTTCATCGGCTTCAATGAGCATCAACCCTTTCCACAGTAGATCATCAAAATCTAAGCAATCCTGACGCGCTAACGAACTTTCGTATTTGCCATAAACCAGCGCACAGCGCTCTTCTTCCATGCCAAACATGGAAGCCTGATCTTGCGCCGCCGCCGGCACCATGCGGCGCTGTTTCCAGCCAGATATCAAGCTTTCAAACTTGCGCGGGCGAAACACCTGCGGATCCCAGCCTTGATCCTTAATTAACTGGCGCAGCAACTTCCGCCGATCATCGATATCAATGATCGTGAAATCGCGGCTACGGCCAATCGGCTCGGGTTGCATCCGCAACATCCGCGCGCAGGTGGCGTGAAAAGTACCGACCCACATGCCCGTGTGGGGCACCCAAGTGGCAATACGATTGCGCATTTCGCCGGCCGCCTTATTGGTGAATGTAATCGCCAAAATTCGCCCTGGTGGCACCCGCCGATGAAGCACCAAATGAGCCACGCGGCGCGTAATCGTGCGCGTTTTACCGGTGCCTGCGCCAGCCAAAATCAGCAGTGGCCCGCCACCGTGCTCGATGGCTTGCTGCTGCGCTGGATTGAGATCGGAAAGGAGGCCACTGACGGACATGACCCCTATGATGCCGTCGTGCTGCGCGCGGCGCACGGGCTGTTATCCTGAGGCTCATGAATGGCGAGAGCGTGGTTTCGGGTGCTGGTATCGGTATGGATCTTGTTGCGATTGCGCGCTTCACACAATCGCTCGAGCACGGCGGACAAGCCTTCCTGGAGCGCATTTTCACCGCGGCTGAACAGCTGGAATGCACAAGCCGCCCCCACCCGGCGCAACACTATGCCGCGCGTTTTGCCGCCAAGGAAGCTGGCATGAAAGCGCTTGGTTGTGGCTGGTCCGGCGGTGTGACCTTTACCGATTTTGAAGTCGTTTCGGATGGTTCCAGTGTGCCGAAACTGCTGCTGCACGGCAAAGCCCTGCAACTTGCGGTTGCTCTGGGAATCACCGAGCTTGCGCTTTCTCTGAGCCACACTGATGCCACCGCCGGTGCCTTTGTGGTAGCCCGCTAAAATTTTCAACGGCCGTTTTGGCGGGCCAGCTTGAGTGCTGCCGGGGCTTTCATCTGTTCGAGTGCACTTTGAATGCGTGCGCCTTCGTGAGTGGGTGCCGCCGCCAACACCGCCATGCGCTCCAACAGAGCACGGATGGCAGAATCCGCGGCACGAAGTTGCCGCGCACCAATCAACGCACGGATTTGGAAATCCACAATCTGAATCTCTTCCACCGGGCCTTCACAAGTAGCCAACCATTGCCCCGCGGCCACTTCAGCGGCCTGCCACGCCATTGTGCTCAGATGAACTTTCACAATCCACTCACGCGCATCATTGCGGTAACGCACGCTGGCTTCTTGGCAGGCCACCGCCGCACGATAACGTTGCAAAGCATCACCCCAACGGTTCTCTTGTCGATCCAAACTGCCGAGTGCAAGCAAGGCGCGGATATAAAAATCGCTGGCCTTATTTGCGGCTTCTAAAGTTTCTTCGAATGCACCGCGGGCAGCGCCGGCTTCGAGCAAAGCACGGTGCACTTCACCCCGCCGAAAGGCCGCCACGGCCCGTTCTTCGCCAGCTTGAGGCCACCAAAACGCCACCGCCCGATAGTACTCCACAGCATCATGGAGTAACTGCAAACGCCGCGGCCCTTGCCGCCCGCGCGTGGCCTCGTGGGCTTGTGCTGCAACTTGAAGCTGCATTTCCGCAGACTCCTCTTGCGGAATCGCGCCAGCCAACGTGGACGGCGGACTTTGCTGCGCCGACAGCAGCGTGGCGCTTGCCAAAACGCAACTCAGCAGCAGCCCCAACCGCTTCCATGGAAGACTCAACTCCATTGGGAGGACTCCTCTTTGACTTGTTGCACTAAGACTTCCCGCAAGCGTTTGCGGGCGCGGAACAACCGCCCCTTCACCGTGCTGACGGAAGTTTCCTCACGCGCCGCCATACGCTCAAAATCCGTGCCTTCGTGATAATAAGATTGCAGGTACAAACGATCGCGCTGCGGTAAACATTGCAGCGCTTGTGGCATCAAACGCAACAGTTCACTGCGCGGCACTTCGCCACCCCCCACCGCTACCACCGTTTCTTCTTCCTCCGCCAACGAGGCTGGGTCCACCGCGCGCGAATGCCACTCCATGCCCACGTTCTGGGGAAGGCGCCGCCGCACTTCATCCACGGCCAAATTGCGGGCCACACGAAATAACCAGCCGCGCGGATGCAGTACCGCCTGACCTGCTTCGATTACCCGCAATAAACGCATCACCGCCTCTTGAGACAACTCCACCGCCAAATCACGGCGACCCACCCGCGGCATCAAGTAGGCCTGTAGCTGCTGCGACCATTCGCTTAGCTCCGGTTCGGTAAAACTCATCCCTATTCCTCCGAGGTTTTTCACCCTCAGAGGACGGAAATCCCGCAGAAATATCCAGATGTTCAGCAAATTAGGAAAACGCACCCCAAAAGACGCGTTTTCCACATTCCACCCCGCCAAGCGTGTGGAGAACTCGGAGTTCTACCCTTGAAGGTGCAGCTCCGTGAACAGTCTGGATTTCCAACTGGAATCTGGAAACAACTGCTTGATCCGCAGAGCCACAGCGCGCGCGCCACTGGAATCACCGACGCGAGTCAGGGCGTCGGCGGCAAAATACATGGCTCGCGGCACCAGGCGTACCTCTTCACGGTAGACACTGGCCACGGTCAGAAAATCAAGAATCGCTTCCTCTAGATAGGGCTTTTGATCGGCGAGGGCATCCATTGAAAGTGCTTGGCGGTAAGAACAATCGCCCTTGCCGGAAATCGCGCCAGCCATCACAGAATCGCCGCCTTGGCCGGCCTCGATGATGCTCTTGAAGAACAAGCGTGCGCCCGTGTAATCCTTATTAGCAACCATGGCGTTACCAACTTCCACCCGCGCGCGTGCTGCAACGGTGGGAAACTGCTCAGCATTCCTCTCTGCCAAACCCTGTAGGGCGCGCTCCAACTCCGCCCCCTTGAGCTTCGAGTTGAGCAGCATCAGGCCGAGCTCGGCTTCGCGATTCCAGCGCTGTGGCAAACCTTTGCTGACCACTTCCTCTTGCAGGCGCTTGAAAACTTTTTCCGCACCGGATTTATCGCCGCTATCCATCTTGGTCTGGGCCTTCATCATCAGCGCAGGCGCGTAGAAAAACGTATCCGGCACTTCGCTGAGTAGTTGATCGACAGTAGCAGAAACGCCCGCGAAATCGGCCAGCGAATTCATGCAACGAATCTCGCGGAATAGCGAATGTTGACGCACCCATTCATAGCCAGAACGCTCCAGCAACTTCTCATCTTTCAGCACCTCACGGAAAGCGGAGATGGCGTTGCCAAACTGGCCGGATTGCATAACCTCAATCGCGTAGGCGTAGTCTTCCAGCACACTCTTGCCAATGGCATGGCGAACCTCGAGCACCTCTTCAGAAGGGCGGCGACCCTCGGACCCGCCACGCTTATAAGTGACCTCTTTGAAGGTCTCGGTCATGATCTTATCGACCTGTAGAGTGGTGCCGTCGACCAAAACAATTTCGTTCTGGGTTTGCGGCAAAAGCGCGAGGAGGGTGGTGGCGAGTAAGCTAAGCATGGGTGGCCCCTTTAGTGGCGAAACAGGATAACGTCACCTAAGGATTACTGCAGCCGCCCTTGTCGACGTAAACGCACCAGCTCTGCCACCAGGCTGACGGCGATTTCACCACTGGATTTGGCGCCGATATCTAGCCCCATCGGGGTTTTCACCGCCGCTAACCAAGGCTCGGGCACGCCGCGGTCGGCCAAAATGCGGTCCAGCTGTATTTTTTTGGCGCGCGAGCCAATCATCCCCAAATACTTGGGTTGGCAGCCGGATTCCCAGATGCGGAACAAGGCTTCTTCATCATCCTTATGGCCACGAGTCACAACTACAAGGTAATGGTGTTGTGCTTGGCCGACTTTGGCGACGGATTCCTGCCACGGCAGCGCAAAGCAAGCATCTGCGGCCGGGTGTGCTGCCGCACTGGCATGCTCGACGCGCGGGTCACATACCCAGACCCGCAGATCACATTCTTTGGCCACGCGTGCGGTGGCACTGGCCACATGGCCGCCGCCGAACAGCACCAGCACTGGCGGCACCACGGGCTCAGCCAAAATCGTGACTTGGCCGCCGCAAATGAGCCCGGATTCGGGAACGTCGGTCTGGTTGAGGGTGAAAGTGCGCGTTTGAGCTTGATCGGTGGCCAGGACTTCCAGCGCCATCTTCTGCACATCGGCTTCGACGCAGCCGCCACCCACCGTTCCTAAAGTGCTCCCATCGGAGCGCACCAACATCTTCATGGTTTCCTTGCCGGGGGTGCTGCCACGCGCCAGCATCACCGTGCACAAGGCAGCAGGCTCCCCCACCTTGCGCAAACGAACAATTTCTTCGTAGAGGTCAAAACACGGTTGCATCTGCCGCCATTCTACGATGGCTGCATGCTGACACCGCGCCCCGTGCCCTGCGGCGCCTTTGGCGTGCCCCTGGCTTTGTGCCTTTTGGTGCTGGGCTGCACTCCACAGCCGCCCGCACCCAGCGCAACCACACCCGTTGTGGTGCCGTCTGCTGTGGTGCCATCTGCTGTAGCGCCATCTGCTGTAGCGAGCCCGGTGCAACCTGCAGCGGCACGCACGCGCGTTTTGGTGCTCGGCACACTCCATGGAGAGCACCTCACTTCCAAACTTTGGGGGCTCGAACAACTGCGCGCCACCATCCGGCGCATCAATCCAGATGTAGTATGCGTCGAACTGGCGGATGATAATCTCAAAGCTGCCTTAGAGACTTGGTCCGCGCGCAAAGTTATTGAAGATACGCGGGTCTTACGTTTTCCAGAGTATGTGCAAGTGGTCTTTCCACTGATGGATGGAATGCAGTTCACCCTCGAGTCTGGAGCGCTGTGGCATGCCATGCTCGATGCGATGCGCCGCGGCAAAGTTGCCGATTTCAACAAGCTCGAACAATTCAAAGAACAACGCGCCGCATATGAAGTGGCCAAAACGTGGAGCCAAAATTGGTTGGCCGCACAACCACAAGGCGTTGCGGATGATCCGTACTACATTCACTCCGCCGACTTTGATTTACACGCAAAGGCGCGCGCCGGTGCTTATGATTACTATTTGAACGAATGGATTGGACGGCCCTCCGGATGGACTTATGTGCATGATGAACACTATGAAAAAATCATGGAAGCCGTACGCAAGCACCCGGGGGAAACAGTGCTCGTCATGTTTGGCGCCAAAGATATTTATTGGTTTCACGAACAGTTGCGCTGGAATCCTGATATCGATTTCGTCGACGTCCGCCCGTATTTGCCCGGCGGAGATTCCTGGCAGTTAACGGCTTCCGAACGGGCTGTGGAAGAGTTTCATGCCGGAGTGGATTGTTTACGCGTGGTGTGGGCGCATTTTCGCGGCGACACTCTTTACGCGCAGCAACGCATTGAGGAAATGCTCGCTCTGGCACCTGCTGCACAAGCGGAACTACTGGCCAAACTGCAAGCCAGCCGCGGTTTGCAGTTGAGTGAATTCATGGATGGGCCGTGGCTTGGCACGCCGCAGGTTGTGGCTCAAGGCGAGGACTGGTGGCAAATTCAAGTCGAAGTGCGGCACTTTGGTGATCAACCACTCGACGCCACTTGGTTGCGTGCGCGCTTGCAAAAAGATGACGCCCGCCCAGGTGGGTTTGTATGGACGGAACTTGAAGTTCCTGCGTGGCTGCTTGATACCGAGGGTAAACTTCCGCGATGACGGAAGCTCCTTTGCAGGTGGTGTTGGCGCTCGGCGGCGGTGCTGCGCGTGGGCTTGCCCACGTTGGCATCATTCGCGTGTTGCAACAGCACCATGTGCGGATCCGTGGCATTGCCGGAACCAGTATTGGCGCCATCGTGGGCGCTATGTATTGTGCAGGGTTCCTGGATGAATTCGAAGCCTACTTGCGCAAAATCGATGCGAAAGGAATGCTGCGTCTACTCGATCCAGTGCTGCCACGCTCTGGCTTGCTCGGTGGCGCGAAAGTGGTTGACCAGCTCACGAAATTTCTTGGCGAATCTATGCTGGAAGATTTGCCGTTGCCATTTTGTGCCTTGGCTACCGAGCTAAAAAGCGGCGAGGAAGTCGTGCTCCGTCAAGGCAACGCAGTCCAAGCGGTACGGGCTAGTTTTGCCATTCCAGGGATTTTTACACCTACAGAAATCAATGGCCAATGGTTAGTGGATGGAGGAATTAGCACACCCGTACCGATTCGCGCCGCTCGCGCCTTAGTGCCAAATGTACCCGTCATTGCGGTGGACCTCAACAACGTCGACTTAGTCTTCGAAGGGGAGCTGCTCGATGTACTCCAGGTCAGTAAAGAAGAACGGGAGCTGGGGCGGATCGAACGATTGCTGAATCGCATGCGTTCCAATGTTGAAGAGCGCCCGGGATTATTCACCTCGATTAGTGATTCGGTCACACACATGGAACACCGTCTGGCGCGTTTTCAAATCGCAGCAGAGCCTCCGGACTTACTATTAGAGCCGGCTGTTTTCGGAGTTGGCCTGTTCGATTTCCACCGCGCTGACGCCATCATTCAAGCGGGTATCGATTGCACCAACCGCGCCGTGGAAAATGGTGAGCTCGACCATCTCGTGGCCAAAGCGCGGCGCCAAAAGTTGCGCCCACATTGGCCGCGTGGCACCAGCAAAGAGTAGCTAGCGAGGCGCCACCCACGGCACATCGGCGGTGCCGGCGGCATGGTTGGCCGCACGCGCAAATGCGAAAAGCCAATCGGAAAGACGATTCAAAAACATGAGATGCTCTGCAGCGACGCTGGCGTTTTCACAATGGGCAAATTCCACCAACGAACGCTCTGCACGACGGCAGACGCAACGCGCCACGTGTAAACGCGCAGCAAATTCGCTGCCGCCGGGCAGAATGAAAGCTTTCAATGCACCCGTTTGCTCCTCCCACAAATCAATCTGATTCTCTAACGCAGTGCTCGCCGCAGATGGCCACGCGGGAAGCATGGCGCGAATTTGTGCGGATGCTTCTGGCGGCGTGGCCAAGTAGGAACCTAAGCTAAACAGCAGTGCTTGAACCTGCTGGAGAAGCGTGGAATCCGCTTGCGAAGCAACGCTCGCGCACCAACCCAACACCGAATTCAACTCATCGACATCACCGTAGGTGCCAATCCGCGCCGCGCCTTTACTGACGCGATCGCCGCCAAACAAACCGGTTTCGCCAGCGTCTCCGCCACGTGTGTAAATGCTCATGTGTTTATGTTAGCGCGGCGTCATCAGCACTTTGGCTTTCCCCCTAGTCGTTACGTAATTCTTCCAAATAAGCGAGCAGCTGTTCATCCAGTTCCGCCATATCCACATCCTCAAAAGCATCTCTCACGACCTGACCACTGGAGGGAGACTCCACAAATCCCTTGAACAGGCGGTCAAACAAATCTCCTTCCTTTTTGCTCGAATTCCGCAAAAAATGAATGAACGCCCAAGCCTGGGAATAATGCAACCCGACATCACCTGCATAAAACCGGCGCGCCGATATGTTCACAAAATCGGCGAGAGGCATCATGGTTTTCTTTTTTAAATTCTCCAAGTGATCATGCCGTACCTGACCATCCGTCCACCGGCCATTGACGAGTTCCGCAGCTTCGATGTACTCGGCCATGCCCTCATTAAACCAGTTAGGGGCACGGAAAGCTGCTAAATCCAAATATTGATGAAAGCCCTCATGCACGACCGTCTGCATCATGCTTTCCCGTTTGGGCACATTCCAGATCAACAGCTGCTTTAAAAACCCACTAAACAGGCCGGCAGTATTTTCTGCATCGGCACCGAGGGACTCCCCCACATAACGCTGATAACTCGCCTCGCCGGAGAATAAAAATACCCGGAATTTGTTGTTCTCAAGGTTGGTGATGCGCTGCAAACGAACCGAATAGGAGGTATATGCACCTTCCAACAAACTTGCGGCCTCTTTGCAAATCGCCTCACTGATATCCGACTCCACCAAATAGTGTTTGGAGGAAAAGCGATAGGTTTTTGGCCAGTGCGGTCCTGACATTGCCTTATCTATCTGGCTTTCAAGATCTTCCCCGCGGGCATCAAGAACTTTATTCAAGCGCGCCTCGCGCACCAACTCCTGTGCCGTTTCCAGCCGCTGTGCGAACACTTCAAGGGTAATCAAATATTCCAGAAGATTCCAAGACTGAGGCCATTGTTGGCGCGCGCGGGTCAAGATTTCGCGACCTTGGTCAAACTCTTTCATCCGCAAGAGTAAGTCCACATAGATCAACAAAGAAGGCATATGGTCCGCCGCTTCCTGTACCAAGCGCGCTCCGGGAATGGCAGCATCTTCAACCATGTCGTAGGCGTCCAAAACCATCATGCGCAAACAATCTGCCGCTACCGAAGGCATTCCCTGCTCCGAGACTGCTTCATCAATGGCCAACAACAATCCCTCAAGCGTAGTTTCCTCGGCATAGATCTCCTTTGCAAGAGTGTTGTACAGGCGCGCAAGCTCATCGGACATTTCTGGTCCTGGATAGGAGCGAAAAACGGGTTCATTTTTTTCGCTGGCCTTAGTAGCTTCACGGCCACCACTAAGACGATTGCGCAAAGAATGATCCTCCGGCTCGGCAACTGCTTCACCCTCTTCCTAGAACAACCAAGCGGGCAACACTTTCTCCGCAACATACTGGCCTTCAAACACAGCCAGGTTTTCTTCCATAGCCGCATCTATTTTGCCCGCGATCCAACTCGGCTCCAACTCACCTTTAATTAAAATTTGCAGGGTCTCGCGCTCGTAATCCCTTAATCCATAAAAGGCCGCTTTGCCCTGACTATCCTTTGGCCGCTTTAGCAGAAACAACTTCTTCTTGTCGGATTTCACACTGACCTTGGTGCCATTGACTTCGACAAGCAAGTGATACTCCTTACCGATTTGAATGGGCTGCTTGTCGGAAGTCTCAAGAAACTCGCGCGATTCATCATCCTTATTCCAGGTAATATGAGGTTTGTACTCATTGCTACCAAAGGAAATCGTCCATTCGTTTTCTGTGGTAAACCCAATTACGATGGCCAGGGGACGCGCCACCGGGTACCGCGCGCCACTCATTTCAATGGAATAGTTGCCGGTGAAAGCAACCGGCAAAGTATAGGCACCATCGTATTCCAGGAAGTCCGACAAATCGGACCCTTGAAATAGAACTTCGATCTTGCCGTTGAGTGGATCGTATTTCTTCACCGTACCGGCAAGGACTTCGTCGGCCGTGGGGGGCGAATACTCCAGAAATAGTGCAATCCGCTCCATATCTTGAAGCACGCGCGGTTTTTCGTAATAGACATAATCGGCACGCTCATTTTCTGCAAGTAAATCGAGCAAGGCTGTAGATGCTTTTTCCCACTTGCCGCTATCCATGGATCGTTCCACAGCGGTTAAGCCCCTTTCAAAAGATGCTGCATCTTGGGGGAAATAGCCTACTGCGAAATTCGTGACTGCGAAGAATGCGAAAATGATGGGGGTGAAATGCTTCATCTTATTAAAATTCCATCCCGCCATTGCGGGCACTCGATTGTAGCGCGACGCTGGCGAAAGGGCCGTTCGTTTGGATAAAAAAAGCACCCCAACTTCCATTGGGGTGCTGTCGTGGGAAAAAGAAGTTCGTCACGTAGACTACTTCTTTTGCCGAGTACCTACAAGCTGCCAGCGTTATCTGCGAGATAAGAGGCGACGCCTTCTGCAGTAGGCTTCATGCCAGCTTTGCCTGGAGCCCAACCTGCCGGGCAAACATGACCGGACGTTTCCAGAAACTGGACGGCATCAATCATGCGCAGCAGCTCATCCATGTCACGGCCAAGGCCGAGGTTGTTCACGGTTTGGCTTTGCACGACGCCTTCTTTATCAATGATAAAGGTACCACGCAGTGCAAAGGTAGTAGCCTCATGCAACAAGTCGTAAGCGTTGGTCAACGCGCGATCCTCGTCACAAAGTAGCGGATAGTTCAATGGGCCAATGCCGCCTTCTTTGATGGCCGTATTGCGCCAGTTGATGTGAGATTCCGGAGTATCAATGGAGACGCCCAAAACTTGGACGCCGCGCTTTTTGAACTCATCCATACGATGGTCAAAAGCGATTAACTCGGAAGGTCAGACAAAGGTGAAATCTTTAGGGTAGAAGAACAGCGCGACGTGCTGGCCCTTGTAATCCGACAAGGAAACCTGCTTCGTGGAGCCGTCTTCCATGACCGCGGTAGCCGTGAAATCGGGCGCGGGCTTGTTAACGAGAACTGCCATGGTTTTTAACTGGGAAATGAGGCTGCCGTGATGGCTGCCGTGGGCTGAATTCTAGGGCAGCCCACGGATATCTCAAACCGTTGCGGTCAACAATGCAGAGTGCAGTACAGCAGCGGCGGCGGCGGCATTGGCGGTGGCCGTGGCGAGCACTTCTGCGTGGCTAGGATTGCTCCCGCCGATGCCGGCTGCCATGTTGGTGAGCAGCGAAATCGCCATCACTTTGGCTCCTAATGCATGCGCTGCAATCGCCTCCGGAATCGTGCTCATGCCGACGGCGTCGGCACCTAACTGCGCCAACATACGCACCTCTGCTGGGGTTTCATAGGAAGGCCCTTCCATGCCAGCATAAACCCCTGGCCGCAACTGCGGCTGCGCTGCCAGGAGTGCCGCGCGCCAAACGGGATCATACATATCCACTAGATTCACAAACTGCGCACCCAAACCACAGTTTTCGCCCCGGCGTAGCGGGTTTGGGAGGCCGATGTTGATGTGATCGGTGAAGGGCATCAAAGAGCCAGGAGGGCGGTCTTGCGCCAAACTCCCGGCGGCGTTGAGCAGAAGAATGTGGGTGGCTCCCCATTTCACCAAAACACGGACACCACGCACCAGTTCGGCCGCAGTGTAGCCTTCATAGCTGTGTACCCGACCACTACAGAGCAGAACGCGGCGGGCCTCGCGTTGCGGAACACCAACCAGATTGCCAAGCAACAAATCAGACCCATGGCCAGCAACACTGGGACAAATCCAGTTATCCAAACCACCTAAATCAAGGCTTTCAGCCCCTTCGAGCAGCTCGGCAGCCAGCTCTTTCCAGCCGGAACCCAAAACCACGGCAATCTGTGGAGGCTCCCCAAACTGTTGGCCGAGAATTTCTACCAGCGCGTCCACCTTGGTGCTTTCTTCAAACATGCCTCCATCCTAGCCCGTCAACAAACTCGGTATAAAGACAATTTACTCGCGTTTTCTGGGTTGTTTTCCGATAGTACCCTAGCCACCTAGCTCTGTTCGCTCCCACCAGAATCGTGCAAACCGAACGCAAGTTGCCTTTGAGTTTTTGGCTGCCCGTGTCTGTTGCGGCGGCGTTCGTCATGCTGTGGGGTTTGACATCTTGGCACGAATTCGAATCTCGAAGCGCAGGCCAACTCCAGTCCAGCAAGATTGCAACCAGCCGCGACCTGGCCTTGCTACAGATGAATTTGCAAGATGCCTATCAAGCTGGCGATGACGAAAGAGCCTCCGTTGCGCTGCGTCGGCGTACCAAGCTAGCTGGCTATGAGGAGGTAGTGGTCATCGATCCCGCAGGGCGCATTCGCAACTCTTCGCAACCAGAGTGGGAAGGGCGCACCGCTACCGAAGTGCTGGCGTTGTTTGACCCAACGTTGCTGGCTGCTGCACAAAAGGATCACCTCCCAAAGTCTATACTTGGCCCGCAGAAACAGCGCCTGATTAGTTATCACCCGTTCTCACGAGTATCCAATAATCCCCTTACACCTAGAGAATCGTTGGGCACAATTTTTGCCCTGTATCGACTCCCTTACAACGCGAAAGATTTGTGGCTACAAGCTCTGCGCCCGAACACTTCTACGGGATTGTTTCTACTCTTGGCCTTGGCCATCTTGATCGGCCTTCTGATCAGATATGTCGCACAACCTGCAGACCAATTAGTGTCCTATACGCAGGCGATTGCTTCCGGCGAAATGACCACTATCCCTGAGGTAGAAGGTCATGGGAAGTTCGCGCAGGTAGGGAGAGCGCTGGTCCAAATGAGCAATAAGCTTTCCGGGCAACATTTGCAGCAACTACAAGTGGAGCATGACCTCCGCCACCGTGAAGAACTTCTTCAGGAAGCACAACAAATTGCGCGAATTGGTCACTACAACCTAGACGTTGAGAGCCAGAAATGGACCAGTTCTAGCGAACTCAACCGAATCTTTGGCATCGATGAAGATTATGAACGCACCATCCAAAGCTGGCTCAACCTCATTCACCCCGGTGACAAAGATTCCCTTGCCAAGTATCTCCAGTGCGAAGTCCTCGAGCAGTTAAAGCCATTTGATCGCGAATATCGAGTGATAGACCAAAGAACTGGCGAAATGAAATGGGTGCACGGCGAAGGGCGACTGAAGTTGAACTCCGCAGGGGTACCCACCAGAATGTTCGGAACCATTCAGGACATCACCACCAACCGGCGGCTACTTCAGGCACAAAAAATGGAGACCGTCGGGCAACTCACCGGTGGTATTGCGCACGACTTCAATAATATCTTATGCATAATTTTGGGCAATGTAGATTTATTAAAGAGGGAGCTCCAGGGGGATCCTAAAATGCTTGCGCGGGTTCAAACCATTGGGAAATCGGCCCAGCGTGCCGCTGACTTGACCAAGCAAATGATTGGTTTCTCGCGGGGCCAAGCCACAACCATCCATCCAACGAATATCAATGCGGTTATCGAGGCCATGCACAACCTCATTCTCCGCACGCTCACTCCAAAAATTACCGTGGTGATGCATCTTCAGGAAGATCTGTGGGTATCCGCGATCGACCCCGCCGATTTTGAAGATGCCCTGCTAAATTTAATTTTCAATGCCAGCGATGCTATGGGCCAAAATGGCCAGCTCTCCATTGAAACCTGCAACTTTAGGGAAGCTTCCGCGGGCCCTTCCACCAGCGAGACTGGGGAGTTTGTGCAACTCCTTGTCCGCGATAATGGCGTAGGCATTGCGTACGATGCCCAAGAACATATTTTCGAGCCTTTTTTTACCACCAAAGACACGGGCAAGGGCACTGGTTTGGGATTGGCGAATGTTTATGGTTTTGTGCAACGGTCTGGGGGCAACATTCATTGCGAGTCTAATCCTGGCGAAGGCACCACACTCACCATGCGCCTGCCGCGTTGCCTTGACACCGTCGCGAACCCACGCAACCTTGAGCATGCGGAGGATTTTGTTCCGCGGGGCACAGAGACTCTTTTAGTTGTGGATGATGAAACCGATTTGGTGGAAATCGCCGCACAAAGCTTGCGAAGTCTCGGATACCGAGTCATTACCGCCGGTGATGGTGCCGAAGCTCTGCAGGCACTTCAGCGTCACTCCGATATTGATTTATTATTCAGCGACGTGGTGATGCCCGGAGACCTGAACGGTTACCAATTAGCCGCGCAGGCCAAAGCCCAATTCCCAAACCTACGGGTTCTGATGGCTTCTGGCCATGCCGAAGATGCGGTCAATCAGAGTCACCAACACGCCATGCGCATGGAGCTGCTCCGAAAGCCGTATAGCCAAAGGAACTTGGCTTTCCAAGTGCGCGCGGCGCTGGATGGCCCTGCCGATTTGGCCGTTGGAGTCGCTGTCCTCGATGACGATCACCAACTACTGATGCAACTGGTGAGCCACGGCATGCATCTGGCCGATACCGATGACGGTAGAGCGAAGGCCGGTTTTATCCTGCGTGAATTATACGCCTACAGCAAAAGCCATTTTGAACGGGAAGAAGTGGTGATGGCTGCATGTAATTATCCCGAGCTAGCGAATCATCGGCAAGTTCATCAAATGCTGCTGCGGAAACTTGAAAGCATGCTCGCAAACCAAGAACAAGGCCAATTGCGCACCGCAGACGTCACCGGCTTCCTTGGCAGTTGGTGGGATGATCATGTGCGTATTCTGGATCACGCAATGGCCCCTTATTTTGTCGGCAAAGACGCCCTCATCGAACAAGCGCTCGAGCGGTATTTCCGCTCCAAGTCGGCGGAGAACTCGGCATGACTATACCTATTGTTTACTTACTCGACGACGAGCCCGACATGTTAATCCTACTGGCTGATGTAGTAGAAATGACCGGTCTAGAACCGCGCCTCTTCACCAGCGGCAGCGTTTTTTTGGAGCAAGTCGACGAGGTGGAGGCAGGCTCGCTTTTGGTCTTAGATCTATTCATGCCAAATATGGATGGCATTGAAGTGATGCGCCAATTGGCAAAAAAAAGCAATCCACCCGCCCTAGTGTTGATCAGCGGACACGATGCCGGGGTGCTGCACTCCGCTGAGGAACTTGGCAGGGCGCATAACCTAACCATCTTGGCAGCCTTGCCAAAGCCGTTATCGGTGGTGAAATTTCAACAAGTACTGCGGCCGTACGCGATGTCGCAACCCTGCGGGGAAACCCAAAGTTTCCAACCCAGCTGGCGCGGCTGTGCGCCCCGCGAAGTGCAGCGTGCTATTCTCGAAGACGAATTGATTCTGTATTTTCAACCGCAGATTGCGATTCAAAGCGGAGAGATTGCAGGTGTGGAAGCTCTGGTGCGCTGGCAACACCCCGAGCTAGGCTTGGTTGGCCCCGAGCGTTTTATCCCCATCGCCGAAAGTTATGGGTGGATGGATCAACTCACATCTTTAGTTCTCAATAAAGCCATCTTGCAGATCCAACAGTGGAGGGCCGCTGATTTTGACATCACAGTGTCCATCAATATTGCCGCCGACAACATCACCAGCTTGGCCTTACCCGAGCAGCTTGCCGGGTTGTTAATGGAGAAAAAACTCGACCCCACACGACTGACTCTCGAAATCACCGAGAGTTCTTTGATGGGTGAATTGGCTACTTCCCTTGACATTCTGACGCGGCTGCGCATGAAAGGCGTCAAGCTCTCTATCGATGATTTTGGAACCGGGTACTCCTCGTTGGTGCAACTGCACCGCATGCCTTTTACCGAACTCAAAATCGACCGCAGCTTTGTCAGTTACATGACTGACGACCGAGAAGCGCGCGCAATTGTCAAAACTTGCATCGTGCTTGGCCATGACCTTGGTGTGCAAGTAGTGGCCGAAGGTATCGAACAGCCCTCGCACCTGAACCTGTTGTGGCAGATGGGCTGCGATATTGCACAAGGTTACCTACTCAGTCGCCCTATCCCTGGCGATGATTTACTTGCCTGGGCACAGGGCAACGGTCTTGCGGCCTTGCGCAAAAAAGAATTCGGCTGGCTAAACGCCTAGGGTTGGCTATCCACGCCAGCGCATGCGCGGATTATTTTTCTTCCGCGGCATCGAACTCACCCCGCATCGCACGCTTTTTACGCGCGAGCGCTTCCTCAAGAAGATCGCGTACAGCCGGGTAATCAATCACTTTCAGCGCATCCTCGAAGTCTTGGATGGCGCCGTCGAAATCGTTGAGCTCTAAGAAAAACTGGCCGCGGGTAGCAAGCTGAATCACGGTGTTCATTTTGTCCGGCTTCATGGCCAATAAACGGCTGTACGCTTCGATGGCGCGTTCGTAATCCCCCGTTTCTTCAGCCTGAGCGGCTGCTTCATAGAGGCCATCGCTATCGGCTGGCAAAGCTGCAACCGCAATTCCGGTGCCTTCAAAGATGATCAAAGTGGCACGCTGAGGATCCAACCACGCAGCGGCCACGCGTTGGATATCTGCGGCAGTAACCGCCGCCACAGCATCCCCCCAACCAGCAAGCGCTTCACTCATGCCAAACACTTCATGCCAAGCCAAGGTTCCAGCCAACGAAAAATACGGGCGGGCGCGCAGTGGCGCATTGTTATGCGAAGCCACCATCAACTCTTTGACTTCAGTGAGAATGCCAGCCTTAGCTTGATCCGCGAAAATGGTGCCGTCGCGATAGCTCGCCAAGAGTGCTTCGACTTCTGCGGCAACGGTTTGCGGGCCTGACCAGCCAACGCGGAAAATATCTGGATCAAGGCGCCCTCCCATGCCAACGATGAGCACTTCTTCGCAAGGTAGCTGCTCGCGACCCAGCATGGCTGATAACACCGCCAGCGGTGCGTTATCCGGGTGCCCCAGAGCCGGCGTTAACCAACATTGCACAAAACGGTCACGCGGCAATTGGGAAACAATCCGCTTGGTGCGTGGCTCCAGAGTGGCGACTTCCGCAGGCACGTGGGCGGCACCTGCATGTCCGTCCAAGCCGCTAAATGCCTTTTCAATGGCATCCAGAGCTACTTTCGGCTCGACCGGCCCCACCACCACCACCGCAAAACGATCTGCCTGGTAATGCTTGGCGTAAAACTCTTTAATCAAATCAACGCCAAGCTGTGGCCCCTTGGTGTTGCCTTTTTCATCCCGCAAACCGAAACGATAGGGATGCTGTTCGTAGAAGGCATGCTCCAGTTGCTCGGCCCGGCCATCGGCAGTGCGGTAAGAATGCTCTTCCTCAACTTGCAGACGGTGACGCTCATGCAAAACCGCCTTCTCTTCAAAAGTAAGATTGCTGAGGCGGTCGGCCTCCATGCTCAACACCAAATCCATCTGCTCAACCGGAAAGGCGTGATCGTAATACAGCGTAAAATCGTCGCGTGTGAAAGCGTTGGATTCCCCGCCCCATTGCACCACGGTGCGCTCGTGTTCATCCACACCGGTGGTAGGAGTACCGGTGAATAAAGCATGCTCGGTGAGATGCGCCAAGCCGGAAGTATCCGCACTCTCCTGGCGATTACCCGCGCCGACGGCAATAAAAATACTCATATCTTCACGCTCGTCTTTTACCGCAACAGCATGCAAGCCGTTCGCCAAGAGGCGTCGCTCAAAGGTGTGAGTTCCGATCACAATGGGCGCCAGGGCAACGGCGGCGACGGCAGCCGGTTGCGTGGCTTGCTGTGGCACGCCTTGAGCCATGGGACAAGCCGCCACAGTGAAAGATGTCAACAATACGGAGAAGCAAAACATGGGGCTATTCTAACGAAGCGTTAAATTCTCCCCACTCTTATCTCCTCGCCCCGTAGGCTCAACGAAATGACCCCGCATCTCCCCGCCACACTCCTCCTGCTCGCTCTGGGCTCCTGCTCCCTAACTTTTTTTGGCACCGAAAAGGCCACCCGCGATGGTTCCATTCAGTTCCTGGCCTCAAGCAGCATTTCTAATATCAGCATTGATGGCTTCAACGGCGATATTTCGGTAATCCCCAGCGATGGCGGCCTGGAAGTACGCGCCGAAACTCGCAGCTATGCCACCGGCAATACGCAAGAGGAAGCCGCCCGACGCCTGGCTCAGATGCAGTGGAGCTTCCGCGAGTCTGGCAACACTTTGCATTTGGATCTCACCAAACCCGATGGCGGCGCCAACAACGCCGGCAGCGATTTACAGCGTTTGTACATACCTGCGGCGTGGACTGTCGATGCCAAGACCAGCAACGGCAATGTCACGATTGCCGCTGGCTTCCACACCGTGCTAGTACAGTCCAGTAACGGCAACCTGGATGTGCATTCCGACGGGAAAGTGCGCCTGCGTACTTCCAATGGCAATATTGAGTTCCGCGGCCGTTCGCAGGATTTCCAAATGCAGAGTTCTAACGGCTCGATCAGCATGGATTTCGATGGTGATTGGGCAGGTACTGGTAGCGCTCACTCTTCGAATGGCAAGATTTCGGTACGCTGCAGTGGCCTGATGGACTGCGCCCTACGTACTTCCACCAGTAATGGCAAACCACGGATTTACGGTCCCTTATTGGAAAGCGGCACGGGCAACTTGTCGCTTGAAACCAGTAACGCCGACATCAACGTCACCCACGGAAAGAACTAAACATGCGCACCTCCTTTTTACAGTTTCTCACCATCGCTGCACTAGGCGTTGCCTGCAGTATCCATATTGGTGATTTGAAAGAGAAGGCGTCTGCGGAGCAGGATGTGAGCTTCACGATTTCAGCCAATGTGCAGCGCCTCACGATTGAAACTTTCAACGGCAGTTTGGAGCTAGTGGAGAGCGATCAGGCAAGCGAAGAATTGCGCATCAGCGGGGCGTCGAAAATTTGGGCCAGCGCCAACACGCAAGAAGATGCAGCGCTGCGGCTAGCTGAAATGGAATGGGTCTATACGGAGTCTGGCGATGAAGCCACGATTTCTCTTACTCGGCCAGCGAGCCGTTCTAGTAACACTGGCGGCAGCTTGAGTCGGCTGATGATCCCTGCTGGGCTCGCAGTCAAGCTAGATTCGAATAATGGTAGCCTGAGCCTCACCGGCGCTTGTGAAAATTTCGCACTCGAGACTTCCAACGGCCGCGTCACCGTGCAACTCACCGGCGATTGGAGTGGCAACGGTTCCTGTGAATCTTCCAACGGGCGGATTGCGGTGCGCTGCGACGGTATTTTGGATTGCCGTTTAGATATGAAGACTTCCAATGGCCAACCTAAGGTTTTGGGGCCACCCCTCAGTCAAGAAACCGGTTTGGGCTCCCTGCGCTTGCGCACCAGCAATGGTCACATCACGGTAACCCACTTATTCGGCAGCGAATAACAGCGCATCCTACCTTAGAATAGGAGCGGATGCATTTGCTCCTCGCCCTGCCGGCTGTAACGATTACCTCCAGCCCCATCTTGAACCTGCCTATGCAGGGTTTGGTGATTTTGTTGGTTGGCCTAGCGGGTGGATTGTTGCCGCTGCTCACGCAGTGGACGGACCGCCGGTTACACAATGCCCTAGCTCTCTCCACCGGCATTTTTCTTGGCGCGGTATTCTTGCACATGCTGCCTGCTCTGCCTTCTGCAGCGCCACCGTTCGGCAACGGTCTTGGCGATCAAGCGCACAGCAGCGATGGCCAGATATTCATGTGGACTTTCGTGCTGCTCGGCGTGCTCGCGGTTTACCTATTGGAATCGCTGGTTTTCCGCACCCATGATCACGACGAACTCCACCGCCACCGGGCAGTAGGCTACGCCTCCATGGTTGGCTTATCGGTGCATGCCTTAACCACTGGCGTGGGTCTGGCGGCCATCAGTTCTGGTTCCAGTGAATTAGCCGGCCCGGTGTTCCTGGCAATCGTGGCGCACAAAGCCTTCGAATCCTTCTCGTTGATGTCGGTCTTTCAGTTGGCGCAGTTCCCGCGCAAACGCATTTTGCAATTGTTGATTACCTTCGCCTTATTCACGCCATTGGGCGTGTGGGCAGGCGCGGCACTGTTTTCTTCCATTGGCGCCACTGGCTTGGCGATTGCCCTAGCCCTGGCAGCCGGCACCTTCTTATTTGTATGCCTTACCGAGTTACTCCCGGAAGTTTTTCACCACAAGGAAGACATTGCGGTGAAAATTCTGTTCCTCATCATTGGCATCGGCTTGATGGCCGGCGTGCACTTCTTGGAAAGCTAAATGGAGTTTCTTCTCGAGTGGTGGGCGGCGATCTGGGGGATTTTGGCGGAGTCTGGGCCATGGCTCCTACTCGGTTTTTTGATTGCCGGAATCCTGAAAATCTTCATTCCGCAAGACAAGGTTTTTCGCCACTTTGGCCAGAACAATTTCCGGTCGGTGTTGAAGGCGTCCTTATTTGGGGCACCCCTACCCCTGTGTTCCTGCTCCGTGATCCCCACTGCTGCGGGTTTGCGTGATGCGGGTGCTAGTAAAGGTGCCACCACTGCATTTTTGATCGCCACACCGGAAACAGGAGTGGATTCGATTGGCATTACTTGGGCACTCTTTGATCCACTGATGACCGTGCTCCGCCCGCTTGCTGCGGTGATTACAGCCGTCATTTCCGGCACGATGGTCAACCGTTTGGTGCTCGCTGAAGCGGATAACAAAGGCGTGGAACAAGATGCGCAGCCTGAGGCCAAGCCTGAGTGCTGCATGAGCCAACAAACCGCGGCAGCCAATCTTGCTGCCAAACCACCGCTTCGTCATCAGCTGCTGGCGTCGCTGCGCTTCTCCTTTGGCAAATTGATGGCGGACCTCACACCTTGGTTCCTGCTCGGCTTTTTGCTCTCTGGGCTCATCACTGTGATCGTGCCTGAAAACTTCTTTGGCGAAACCATCCCGAGTGGTTTCTTGGCGATGTTGATGATGCTGGTGTTGTCCATGCCCATGTATATTTGCGCCACTGCCAGTACCCCGGTAGCTGCTGCATTGGTGCTAAAAGGTTTGGATCCGGGTGCTGCCCTGGTGCTCTTGCTTGCCGGGCCGGCCACCAACATCACCACGATGTTGGTGGTGCGGAACTTCCTCGGCACGGCAGTACTCCGTGTTTACCTGATTGTGTTGGTGGTGGTTTCGCTCACCTTGGGTTGGTTGGTCAATCTGTTGTACGCAACCATGAAGGTTGATTTAAGCAGCGTAATCCCGCATGTCCACACAATGGATCATGGTTGGGTAGCCACCGCCGGCGGTTTGATACTCTCGGGGCTACTTTTGTTCCACGCTTGGCGCTTGTGGGTGCTGCCGCGCTTCCGGGTTAACTAAGAAACATCGCCGCGGTGGCTGCAGTGCAGTAACTTGCAAGGCTTCCAGCCAACATCGCGCGTAAGCCAAGTTGGGCGAGATCTTTTCTGCGCCCAGGTGCAATCGTACCTAAGCCGCCGATTTGAATCGCAATGCTGGAGAAGTTCGAAAAACCGCATAAAGCGTAACTTGCAATCACCCGCGAGCGATCACTCAGGCCCGCCTCCTGCAGTTTGCCAAGCTCCAAAAAACCTACATATTCATTGACCGCCATTTTGGTGCCGAGCAACTTGCCGACGGCACCCGCTTCCGCCGCAGGCACACCGAGCAACCACGCAATCGGTGAAAAAAGCGTGCCAAGAATATTTTGCAACGTGAGTTGTTCGGAAGCCAAACTGAATATCCAGTTGATCACCGCCAATAAGCCGATGAAAGCAATCACCATGGCAAGAATGTTGAGCGCCAATTTCAAACCATCGGCGGCGCCACTGCTTGCGGCATCAATTACGTTGACGTATTCCGATTTCGGCTGAATCGCATCTTTGCCCATGGTTTCCGATAACTCGGTTTCCGGGAACACGATTTTTGCAATGGCCAAGCCCATCGGTGCCGACATCACCGTGGCTGCAAGCAAATGCCCGGCAACATTCGGCACGATGTCGGTCATCATCTCGACATAAATCGCGAACACCCCGCCGGCCACGGTAGCGAATCCAACCGTCATGATGGCGCCCAGTTCGCTACGCGTCATCGTGGCCAGATAAGGACGTACTAGGAGTGGTGCTTCGGTTTGCCCGACAAAAATATTGGCGGCGGCAACGATGGATTCGGAACCAGATGTCCCCATCAACTTGGCCATGATGCGCGCCATGCCGCCAACCAACAAACGTACCATGCCAACGTGATGCAGCACCGAAAAAGTGGAGCTAAAAAAGATCACCGTGACTAGAACAACGGCACCAAACACCGCCGGTTGATCGTCAAAGCCAAGCACAGTATCGCCAAGTACCGTACGTCCAGCCTCTTTACTCATATCAATCAGGCCGCGAAAAAAGCGTTGCGCGCCGTCGAAAAAAACTAAACCCGCGCTAGTTTTCAAAACCAAAAAGGCCAACAGCCACTGCAAAATTAAACCCACCGCCACGGGGCGCCAACGCACCGCACGGCGATTGGTGCTCAGTGCGAAAGCCAGGGCGAGTAATACCGCGATTCCGAACAGTGGTTGCAACATGGTGAGCTGGCCGTCAAGCGGGATTGGCGGGTCCGTCTATCGTAACGGCAACCTCCCTTTGCCATACTATCGCCGATGTTGCATGTGACTCGAAACCCCGTTGCCGCTGCGCATTTGGTTGCCGTGCAGCTGGATGAGTTGTTGGCTCAAGTCGCCGCCCCAGCGTTGCTGTTGCCAACGGGATCCACCCCGCAACCGCTGTATGCACTGTTGCGCGCACGGTTCGCCGCCGGCACCTTGCACATGGCGCACTGCCAGACTTTCAATCTCGATGAGTACTGGCCCTGCCGCGCCGACAGCCCGCTTTCTTTCCGTCACTTCATGGAGAATGAATTATTCCAGCACAGCGACTTGCCCCCTGCTGCCATCGCCTTTCTTGACGGCACCGTTTCAACGGATGAAATTGCATCCCATTGCCTTGCTTATGAACAAGCAATGGTTGCTGCCGGGGGCGTGGATTGGTGCTTGCTCGGCATCGGCGTGAATGGACATATTGCTTTTAATGAGCCCGGCACTGCGGCGAATTCCGTAACGCGCTTGGTGCAACTTGCAGCCAGCACGCGTCAACGTCCCGGCTTCCCGCAGGGGAACGACGCCCCGAAGGCGGGGCTTACTGTCGGCATTCAAACGATTATGAGTGCGAAAAAAATCATCGTGATGGCTTGCGGAATAGAGAAAGCGGAATCCGTAAGGCGGGCACTTGAGGAGCCGCGCAGCATCCACACGCCGGCGTCTCTGTTGCGCGCACACTCCAATGTGATTTGGGTGCTCGATGAAGCCGCGGCAACGGCTCTGCAAAACGGCGGTCGCACGCTATCCTAATTTCATGCCTTCCTCCCGTCGCACTTTCCTCCGCACTTCTGCAGGTGCTCTCGCCGCTGCAACTTTACCCGGTGGCTTAACCGCTCATGTTTCCGCGCCTGAACAAGATCCAAGCGAGGACCTTCCTGCCCTGCACGCTGCCTCCAAAACGAGCTTCGCGTTAAATCTGGAGATGTGGCTTGGCGGCCAAGCTTTCGAGGATCGCATTCGGCAAGCCGCGGCGCTCGGCTACAAGTACTTCGAGTTCTGGCCGTGGCGCAATAAAGACCTCCAAGCTATTCAAATGGCGATGGCAGAAACGGGCATGAAGCCCACCCAATTCACCGCCTGGGGTTTTGTTCCGGGCATGAATGATCCGCAAAATCACAGTGCTTTCGTCAAAGAAGTCCAGGCCTCCTGCGAGTTCGCCAAGCAGATTGATTGCCCCATGATGACCATCGTTGGTGGCAACGATCAGCCAGGAATGACGCAACCACAAATGCACGATCACATCATCACCGGCCTCAAACTTGCCGCACCGATTGCCGAAGAATATGGCGTCATGATGATTTTGGAAGCGATGAACATCCGCCGCGACCATAAAGGGCATTGCCTCTACGGCAGCCCTCCTGCAATTCGCATTTGCCAAGAAGTGAATAGCCCCATGGTAAAAATCAACTGGGATTTATACCACATGCAGATTTCCGAAGGCGATTTATGCGGGCACCTGCGTGAAGGCATTGAGCAAATCGGGTATCTACAAGTTGCCGATCATCCAGGCCGTCAAGAACCAGGCACCGGCGAAGTGAATTTTGCGCGGGTCCTACGCGAAGCCTGGGAACTCGGCTACCGCAAACCTGTCGGCGCAGAATGCTCGCCGTCAGAAAATCCACAGGCCTCCACGCGGCGTTTGTTACACGCCTGTACTTGGTAATCTCAAACTTGTCCATCTCTTCCCCCTTTTCCTTTTTCGCAATAGGCGCAATCCTGTTCGCCACCGCTTGTGTGTCCAAACCTGCCACGCAAGAGGATGGTTTTGTGGATTTGTTCAACGGCAAAGATCTCAGCGGTTGGGTGAATGTCAATTGCGCAGATACCACGTTCACCGTTACCGCCGACCACATGATTTTCTGTAACGGCAAGCCCACCGGGGTGATGCGTACAGAAAAAATGTATGGCAACTTCATCGCGGAGTTCGAATACAAGCACATGGTCAGCGGCGGCAACGCTGGTTTCTTTGTTTGGGCTGACGCCCTGACCGCCCGGGGCGTGCCGTTTTCTCGCGCAATTGAAGTGCAGATTATCGACGGCTGGGAAAGTGCAGACTGGACCAGTCATGGTGATATTTTCCCCATCCATGGTGCCAGCATGACTCCAGATCGCCCGGCCCCCAATGGCTCCTCGCGTTCGTTCCCTAGCGAACGTCGCGCCAACGGCACGGGTGAATGGAATCACTTCCGCGTGACAGCCATCGATGGCACCATCAAACTCGCGGTGAATGGCAAGGAGGTTTCTGGCGGTTACGACATCCAGCCACGCCAGGGATATCTCTGTTTGGAATCCGAAGGCGGCGAGGTCTATTACCGCAACATGCGCATCAAGGAACTGCCCACTACGCAAGTACTCGCGCCGCAACAAATCGCACAGCAAGACTTGGGCTATCACTCTCTTTATAACGGCCGTGATTTCAATGGCTGGGATTTTCAACCCGAGCACCAAGGTCATTGGCGGGCTCAGGATTGGCGTTTGAACTACGATGGCGGCTCTACCGATTTATGGTCGCTCGCTGAATACGGAGATTTCGAAATGTTGGTCGATTGGCGCTGGACTGGAGAGGCACATAAGGCCATGCTGCCGGTCATTCTTGCCGATGGCAACCAAGCGCTCGATCCACAAGGCCAGCCACTCAGCGTGGAAGTAGAGGAATGTGGCGATAGCGGCATCTACCTACGCGGCTCCTCCAAAAGCCAAGTGAATATTTGGTGTTGGCCAGTTGGTTCCGGTGAAGTCTACGGCTACCGCACCGACCCCAGCATGAGTGCAGAGGTACGCGCCGCAGTGACTCCAAGTGAAAATGCAGATGCTCCACTCGGCCAGTGGAACCGTTTTCATATCACTCTGATTGGCGATCGCCTCAGCGTCGATTTAAACGGCAAATCGGTAATAAAAAATGCACAACTGCCCGGAGTCGCCGAGCGCGGACGCATTGCCTTGCAAAATCATGGTGAGCCCTTAGAGTTCGCGAATCTTTACTTGCGCGAATTCTGAGCCAGGCGGTGAGCTGGTTTACTCCAAACCGAGTTGCTTGCGCAGCTCTGCGTTTTCTGGGTAGCGTGCAAGGCCACTCGACCACGCTTCCTGCGCTTTCTCCGTTTGGCCTGCTTGCGAGTAAAGATTGCCGAGTAGTAAGTGAGTTTGCGCGAACTTAGGATCCGAGACTCGACTTGCTTGTTGTTCAATCAGAATCTCAAAATTGCTGATGGCATCTTTTTGCTTGCCGAACATCGGCGGCCAAAAGGAATAGGACACGGCTTTGGAAAAACGTGCATCCCAGTTTTCGGGATTTAACTTCAGCACACGATCAAAAGTGGCATCGGCTTTCATCGACCATTGCCCCGCTTCCATGCCGGCAACATTGCCGCGGATGATGGGCTGCAAGTAGCCATACCCAAGTTGTACTTGTAGGGATTCGTTGTTCGGATCCAACGCGGCTTGATCCTCTAGCATGGCAATCGCTTCTTCCAGCAAGCCAGCATCTTTGAGCGCCTCCCAAGCGGCATCGATTGCATCATCGGAAGCGCGTGGGTCGCGGAAAACGGCCAATGCCTTATGCAGGTTCTGCTGTGCTACTTGCTCTTGTTGTTCTGCAGTCAGCCCTTCGCTCGGTGGGACGCCCCGTGGATTACTGGCAAGCTTGGCGAGAGACTCGCCAACCATACGATCAATTTGCTGCTGCGAAACATCGCGCCGCACACTTGGGCCAGCATCCGTGCGCGCACCAGCACCAGCGGCCAACTGCGCAGAAAGAGCGGTCATCTGTTGACGCATCTGCCCCATTTGCGTGGACATACTTTCTACCTTGGCGCGAAGCTCCGCGGTTTCTGCAGAAGAATCAAGCTGCGGCTGGCTGAAAGCGATCAGGGCAAAAATAAGACCCATCGAGCCGGCAGCAATGGCCACTGTTGAAATTAAGTTGCTATTTTTTTCCATGAGAATCCTTTCCCTACGCCAAATCATAGCAAACACCAGCCAATCTTTGCTAAGAGTGCGCGGAACTTGACATAGCGATGGCGATTTCCTCCGCGCCCTCCAGAGCAGAGCAACCACGTGCAGCAAGGCCGAGAGTTGGGTATTCGCTGCCGACCACTTCCAAATAACCACCATCTAAAAGCTTTTGGCAGAAAGACTCCAAATCCGCCAGACGAGCCTTCGGTAAGGATCCATAAGAATCTGGCCAATCCGGTACTCCCTGTGCCTTGCTGCCTTTCAAGATTTTCACAATACGCGCGCGCCCAAAACGACCATCGAGCTGTTTCACGCAAGTCAAAATGGCCAGGCAAGATTTCAAATCTTTACCATCCAACGAACGCAACTCACGCTTGGGATTCCTACATCCGACGCAAGCATTGCAGCCGCGATCCAATGCGGCCACATCCGGATCGCCAAAATATTCCAAAACGCGCTTCCACACACAATGGGTACTGCGCAGTGCATCGTACATACGATTCAATCGACGCATCGCGGCTTCGCGATAACCTGGATCCGGCTGCTGATCAATCAGAAAACTCTGGGTACGGTAATCCGCGCCGCGCCACAAAGTAACCACTTGTGAATCCTTGCCATCACGCCCGGCCCGGCCCACTTCCTGGTAATAATCTTCAAAACTACGCGGCAGACTAAGGTGTACCAAGAGGCGCAAATCTGGTTTATCAATACCCATACCGAAAGCATTGGTGGCCACGAGTGCATCTAACTCATCGGCTACGAATTCATCTTGTGCACGCGAACGATAATCGGATTCACAACCACCGTGGTAAAAACTTGCGTTCACCCCTGCACGGCACAGCATCGCTGCGGCATCTTCTGTAGCTTGGCGCGTGGCCGCGTAAATCAATGCCGGGGCATTTCCCGAACGCCCGCGCACCAACTGCAATAACTTCTTATGTCTGGCAGCTTCCGAAGCCATTTTCTCGTGTTCGAGATGAAGGTTGGAGCGAAAGAAGCCGCGCACATAGACATCCGGATCCTTCAAACCCAAGGTCTCCGCTAGTTCGGAACGCAATTGGGGCGTAGCAGTGGCGGTAAACGCCGCCACATGGCGCGGCTTGAGTGCATCTAAAAAAGGCCGGATGCCTAAATAGGCCTCGCGAAACTCATGCCCCCACCGCAACACACAATGCGCTTCATCCACGGCAACAAAAGGCACTTCCACCAGCTGCAACATATCCAGAAAACGCTGCGCGTTGAGACGCTCCGGCGAAACATACAGCAGTTTTAACTGCCCTTCTACAAATGCCTGTTCGACCGCCTCGCGCTCGGCGTAATCCTGACTACTATCAATACTGGCCGCTGGAATCCCACGTTGACGCAGCGCCATCACCTGATCACGCATCAACGCAATCAGTGGGCTGATCACCAAGCTGGTGCCGGGCATCAAGATGGCCGGCAGTTGATAGCACAAAGACTTGCCGCCGCCGGTGGGCAAAACGGCGATCGCTTCCTTGCCGCTCAAAATGGAGCGGATGACATCAGCTTGGCCTAGACGAAAATCATCAAAGCCAAAGTAGCGCTTCAGATAACCGTAAACCTGTTGACGCCCGTAACTCGGGGGTTGCGCAGACATGCTGGTTAGGAAGACGTAGGATCGATGCTATCGGCACTCTTCTTGTCAGCGGTGGCCACCACCGCCGGAGGGTTCCGTTTATCCTGGGCTTTGCCACCTTTCTTTTTAACGCCTAACTTTGGCAGAGCCACCGCACACATCACGCCGAACACAAAGAGCGGCCGGGCAAACATTTGAATCCACCGGAAGGTGCCAAAATCTTCAGGGTGCGTTTTGGTATTCCAATAATCTGCCAGAATGCGGATAGGCTCCTGGAGGTCGACGTAGAGCAGCAAACCGCCGCCGAGCCAAATGAACAACATGCCGATGAATCTCATGAGTTTACAGGTTACGCTGTTTCTTCACCTGAGACCAGGCATCATTGATTGCCGCCATTTTTTCATGCGCGAATTCCATAAAATCGGGTGGCAACCCCTTCGAGTTCAGAACATCTGGGTGGTATTCCCGAACCAAACGCCGATGCGCGCTACGCACTTGGGCATCTGTGGCCGAAGCATCCACGCCTAGCACCTCATAAGGGGAAACATCGGGCTCACCATGAGTGGCCATAAACGTTGCCCGACAAGATTGATAATCCAAATCGCTGAGCCCTAGCTCACGCGTAATCTGGCGGATGACCTGTTCTTCCGCAGGGTGAAAATGGCCATCCGCGAGCGCAATCGCCAGCAAAATGGACACGATATCTCGCAGCCGATCCGGCTGATGGCGAAAAATCGAACGCACCTGATGGGCGAATTCCAGCGTTGGAGCAGAACTATGCCGCGCTTCATTAAAAACCTTCGCGGCAAACTTGCGATCTTCCACCGACATCTGCAAGGAAGTCTGTAGGAAATGATCAAAGGCTTGAATTTCATCCTGCGTAACCTTGCCGTCGGCCTTCGCCACCTTGGCAGCAAGGCTAGTCAGAGCCACAGCAAACGCTGTCTGCAATTCTTGCGCTTGTTGGCGTGGGTTGCGCGTTTGGCCGACGCGCTCATAGCCGCCACCTGGTGTTCGCCCGCCACCGAAAGCGCCGCCGGAGCCACCATTGCGCGAACTAAGTTCGGCACCCAGTACACCACCCAAAATCATGCCAAGCGGACCACCCGCCAGCAGACCAAGGGTGCCGCCAATTATAGAGCCAAAAATTCCCATGCTGAGGCTAAGCCTAGTAGGGCCGCGTCGCCCTCATGCGTGCGATGGTCGCCGAGGCAAGGGCGATGAAAATGCCGGCCATTAGACCACCTAAACTGGTAAACATGATGACTCCCGATTGGGTGGGCAGCTGCGCGGCGTGATCCGTAGAAGCCAAAGCGGAAGCATCAATCAGGGAAAAGGCCAAGCCATGGTCAAGGTGCAACTTCATCTCACTCTTACGGGTAGAGATGAGTTCTGCGATGCTGCGTAACTCACGGTATTTTGCTTGCAGCACTTGAATCTGTTGCATGTAACCAGGTACTTGCGCGAGTTTTCCATCTAGCTCGATTTTTCGTGCTTCAAACGCGTTGCGTTGCGCAACATAACCAGCCTCAAGAATATCCATATCGACCAACCGCGTAGCCAAGCTCACAAACTGACGATCTTGACTTGAGATGGAGGACGACAACACCAACTGCCCTTGCTCCTCGGCGCGGGTGCGGGCCAAATCCACTTCCAGGAGCAAGCGGAGGACCTCTGGGTGAGCCTCGGTAAAACGCATACGCGCCACCGCCAACTCCGAAGATAAGCGGGTGACTTGGGTGAGGGCGTCGGCATAAAAACCTGGCAAGCTCATTTGCTGTTGACTCACAATGAACTCAGGGCGATCCGCTAGTGCGCGCTCAATAACCGGGCGCTGCACTTTCGCTTCTTGGTAGTTCATCTCCAACTGAAAACGAGAACTCTCCAAGCGCGCACGCTCTTCTAGCCACGCAGCGACTTCTGCGGAGTAATCGGCGGTACCAAGTTCGGAGAGATACTGGGTTAGCTGATTGGAGCTCTCTTCAACGCGACTCCAAGCAATGCCTTCATTGGCCGAGAAGGTGGCCAAATTCGACTCCAAAACAGTTTTGGACATTCTTTCCAACACCACGGAAAAGGCTTTCACCGCCGAGTTCGCAATCAATACCGCCTCTTCGGGAGTGCGGCCCCAAGCACGAAACTCGACGAGGCCATCCTTGGTGATGTCGCCACGGACATTCTTTTTCAACACCTTCGGATTAACGCCTGGCACATCTTTGATAATGAGTTCAAGCACCGCATTGCTGCGCAACATGGCAACAATGCCAATCAGCTCGCCTTCGCGTTGTTCTGGTAGCAGTGGACCACTCGGGATGTTGCCATTTTCCGAGTTCACCGACAGCCCCAGAGGGTGCTGTGGTACCAGAATTTGCGCCCCAACGACGTAGTCTGGTGGAAACGCCTTAGTAAGAAGGAAGCCCGTGCTAACCGAGCAAAGCATGACAATCAAAATGACATGCTTACGCCGGTAGAGTGCGCCAAAAATCGATGTGGCTTGATTCATGATGATGCAGGTTCTGCCGCAATTCGTTCTGGAAGCTTCTCAAGGCTACGACGCCGCTCGAGATCTTCTCTATTGATGACGTACAGGCAGCCAAGTACGCCGAGGTAGGCCCAAAGGAACTTCAACCACAGCATCTCGCCAAAAGTACCTTGGACCATCAACACAATACTGGCCACCCCCATTCCAATGGCAAGATCGCGCAAGCGAGGATCGAGTGCGGTAGTGATGGTTTTGTAGAGCATCCAGAGCACCGTAATGACCAACGAGCTGTAAGCAACAATGCCCACAATGCCCATGTCCGCAACCACTTGCAACATGGCGTTGTGGATACTGAGTTCATAGGCGTTGAAGTAATCCTTTTCCCCGCCAATGCCAATGCCTCGCCACGGGTGTTCAAAGAAAGCCTGCAGGGCAATGTGGTCGATGTGCCAACGAAAGTCTGCAGAGGATCGGTTGAGGTCGCGCACAAACTCAAACGCGGCTTGGATCACCCCTAAAGACATGCCAACAAATGCGAGGGCTCCGCCGCCGACAATAAAAAGTGGTGATAAATGTGGCCAGCGAAAAAATGGCACCAGCATCATGACGAGTCCAAAGGACAACCAGCCCGATCGTGACCAAGAAAATAAGATGCCCACACACAAGAGCAGGAAAATCACAATCAGCATAGAGCGGCGCTGAGGCGTAATCATGCTCTTGGGGCGCGTGATCATCCACAACACAATAATGCCAATCGTACAGCACACATTGGCATGGCGGTTGGGGTGAGACATGAGGCCGGTAAGGCGAGCAAATGTTCCCCAAGGGGTTTCGAACTTGGCGCTTTCTGCTGGCCCGAATGTAATGATGGTCCCCATCACACTTCCGGCAATGCCCTGTGCGAGTTCCACCGCTAACGCAACCAGCACCGCGAGTAGCATGAAGTCAATCAGCGTTTCAAGACGCTGACGCGTGTTCAGCACCAGCGGTAGGAAAATGCCCAGCACCAAATAGGGGCCGCGCAGTAGAAATTGCGCGAAGGCAACAATCGGTTGCTCGGCTTCTAAAAAAGTGGTGAAGTAAGCAAGCAACACCAAGAAAAGGGGGAAGGCCAAGGGGCTGAGTGGCCAGTGTGCATCTCCCTTGTGTAAAATTTGCTGACTGAGCTTGATGAGAATCAGCATTCCCATCAACATGGAAAGTCCTGGTACCACATCTGCCACCATCAAAAAGGCACACAGAATCAAAATCATGTTGTCGATCGACCAGGTGCGCCACACCACCATAAAAGTCAAACAAGCAACCCCGATTAGGGCAGACACTGTAATCGTGGAAAGGTAGGATAAATTACCGACAAAAATGACGAGGGGATTCTCCGTATCGTTACGGAAACCAGCGAGGCCGTCGAGGTAGACATACCAGCCCATACCAACGCCCGCCAACGCACACAGGAGTGCGAAGATGGCCGAGCCTAAACGCCCATAATCGGCAGGCTCTTTGGTAGGGGCAACAGCAAACATCTATTTTTTATCTCTACTTCCTTACCAAGCAAACTCGACGAGAACCGAAGTCTCGGGCGGCAGGCGAAGATCAAGTATACCATTCTCCAATGTGCACCAACTTGCCTTGCCAACCACCTGGGCCTTGGCAGCAGGGTGGGTAGAAAGCGTATGCGGAACACTATTGCGTAGAGCCTGGTACTGTTGATCAAAAACTTCACGGGCGTGCTGGGCGGTCGCTTTATCGACTCCAGCAATCTGCGTTTGTTTTTGCCGCATCGCTTGGTCCAAGCGGGCCAGGGTTTGCTCATCAACACCCTCACCACGTAACTGCTCTAGCGCGGCGGCACCTGCAGCAGAGTTCAGGCCCTTGGCATAAGGCTTGTACGCCTGGAGAAAGGCCGCATCCACAATTGGGTTGCCTGCTTTGGCGCTGAGTAGTTGCACCGAAACAATCTTCTTCGGGCTATCTTTCAGCAAAATACGAACGTGGCGGTCCGCCTTCTTTTGCTCCACCATTTGCACTCCAGTCTCTGTGCGTACAACATCTAATGCATGGAGCACAAAGTCCTCCAAACCGAGCCGCTCGACCGCGGAGCGCTGGCCCCTACCGGCGACATAGTTCTTGATGGGTTTGACGTTCTTCTTCAGCTGTGACAAATCAACTCCTGCCGCACGCAACATGATATTAATGTGATCTTCGGTACCACTGCCAAAGGTATTCACCGCCAACAGGTACCCACCACTCCCTTGGCGCGACCCAAACACGCTGAGATTCGAGCTGCCTCCGGTACGCTCCATCGGCACCATCGGCAAATCGGCTGCCGTAGCCATCATGCGCATGCCAGATAAAATCGCCTTGGGCGCCCCTGCCAAGGAAAACACCCCTACCGATTCACCCGCAAACTCCTTATGCGTATCCCAGGGTGCATCTTGCATGAAGAAAAACTGCGCCTCGGTGCATGGAGTTTGTGCCAAGGCGATCACCGTGGCCATATAATAATTGGCGGCGCGTTGATCTTCGAGAGCCGGCAAAGTTGGCTCTGGGAGGCCAATATTCCACTCCGACAGAATGATTTCCGGCGCTTGAATGCCGGCTGCAAGTGCGAGGCGCATGAGTGATTCCGGCACATCGAGCATGTCATGGTCGCTAGGGTAGCTGCCATAACGGTGAAACGAGTAAAAGTCTGGCTGGAAACCGATTCTTTTACAAGCTTGGAATATTGTATTTACCCACAGTGACTTGTCCCCGAGGGTGCCGGCTAAACCTGGTCCACCGATTTTTAGGCTGGTCCCAAACTTCTCACGCAAACGCTTGCCAACCGTTGCAAAGAAGGTTCCAAAACTCTCAGGAGTACCATCCCAAGCCTGGCCTAGATTCGGTTCATTCCAAATTTCAATGTGAGTCACCGGGATATTTGCCGCACGCAAACGTTCCACATCTCGAGCCACCTGATCCGCCCAAGCAACTGGATTCGAAGGCGCATCAAGCGCATAGCGTTCCCCATGGATGTTGGCGCGAGTTTGCTCGGAAGTTCCCACAGCAGTCACCATCACAGTCAAGCCGGCGTCGACCGCACGCCTTGCGGCAGTGATGTGATCTTGCTCAAAACCATCCATCTCATAGCGCACCCACAGCCGCAAAACACCGCCGCGCGGCGTGACGGCGTCGGCCCAACTCTCCCAAGCGCCATCGGAAGCGTGGCGTAAGTCATTCATTCCATGCAGCAAACCGCCTCGAATCAAGTGGCCCTCGGCTCCGTAATTCAGCGTGAACTCGGTATTCCCAGCCGGAATTCCGTAGGCATAGAGTGGGTCCGCGGGGGCGGCGCCGACGTTCGGCAGCGGCGCGTTCGATTCGTAAGAAGGCACATGTGGGGCGCTAGCTTCTTCATGCGGCTGCGCTGGAATATCGGGCGCTTCGGTACCGGAGGAATCCTGAGGAGACCGATCTTTGGTGGCCCAGCCACCGTTGCGGCGACCGCCACTGGAACAGGCGGTTACGAGAGTGAGCAGAATGAGGAGGAGCTTCATGGGTGTGGCGACTATGGCCTAAAACAAGATACAAGGCTCTTAGAGAGCCGTCGATTTTATATACTAGCTCTTTCCTGGGAGGCGACTCCCCCAACCGGACTCATCGCATCAACAAGGTTAAAGGCCCGTTTTTGCTCTTCTACGAGCACATTTACGTCATCGCAGTGGTTACTGCCGTTTCGGTGGTTGCCGCGTTTTTCGTAACAGCCTCTATGGAGCCGGCCTACCGCTCGCAGGCGCGATGCTATGTTGCCGCGCAAAGCAACACGGTTTCACTGACCACGGAAGAGGGCAACATTCCAACTAGCCCGCTCCTGCCCACCCCCAACGCGGATTTCCAGGATTCCATGCTCGGTATTCTGCAGGGTGCCGACACCCGTGCCTTAGTGGCTACACGCATCGAGGGCCGCGATAGCAAGTGGCTAGAGAAGAATGTTGAGTTTGGTATCGATCGCTTCAACTTGGTGGTGATTTCCGCGTTCGACCCTGATTCGAAGATGGCGCTACTCATGGCCAATGAGTACTTGCGGGCCTTTCAAGAGAAACTAGATGTCACCACCCGGGATCAGGCTCGAGAACGCCGCACAACCTTCGCCACTGGCATTAAAAAAGCTGACATCACTCTGCAAGATCAGCAAAACCAGCGCGTTGCATTTCTGCGCGCCAATGGTTCAATTGATTTCGACGCCGAACTAAACGAAGTTGGCACTCGTCAGAGTCAGCTCGAAAGCAACCTCATCCAATTTGCCACCAGCATTGCAACCGCTGCGAGCAGGAAGGTAGAGCTTGCCAAACAAATTGAAGTGCGGCCAAGCACCATCGAAAGTGCCTCCACGACGGTCAATAACCCTGCCGCAGAACAACTGCAGCGGAATCTAGGTGAAGTCAAACGTGAGCTTGCCTCGCTGCGCTTGACTTATATGGATGAACATCCCTTAATCCTTGCCAAGTTGCAGGATGTGGCTGTCTTAGAAGCCGAAATCGCATCCGAAGACGCGCGTATTCTTGGCACAACCACCACCACGCTGGATGCTCTCAGTAACGATCTTGAAAGTCAGCTCCTAAATTTAGAACTGGATGAAAAGGGCTTCGTGATTAAGCAACAAATGGCCGAGGCGGAGCTAGCCATCGTGAAGGAGCGACGCCTCGAGCTAAGTTTGAAGAAGGCCGAACTAGATGCCTTGGATGCGGAAATTCGCGCCGTACGCACCAACCTCAGCAACTACCGCGAGCGCATGGCGGAGCTGGATGTTTATATGTCGAGAACCTCGACCTTCCTGCAAATACCCGAGCTTCCCGTAGAGGCCACAGAGCCTTACTTCCCTATCCTGTGGGTGAACCTGTTAGTTGCCGGAATTTTGGGCATCACTGTTGGCGTTGGCCTAGTCATTGTCATCACCAACGTGCGTAGCTACCGGGAGGCGGTACTGTGGTAAGTGTTGACCAAAGACCGGAGTTTGCGGAGATTCCTGCCAGCGTGCGCAATGACATCCGCAGGGAAGTCGTGCTCACCACTTTCCAGATCTTGCACGCAGAAGCCGTAGCACGCAAGGATCTCGCTGCTGCCCCGGTGACGCGTTTTGACGCTCTGCCCGGGCGCATCGTCACCCTGCTGCTCTATATCGCCATTGGTGGAACAATCGGTACGCTTACAACGGTCATCGTCGTCTTCGTCATGCGCCTACTCGTCACTGTGCTACCTTAGTCTTATGGTCACCATCAAAAACATCGCCGACCGTAAAATCGCATTGTTGGATCGTTACCGTACTGCGCTACTCGATGAAATGCTCGAAGAAAAGCGCGCAGAAGCGGCGGTAGAAGTGGAGAACGATCGCTTTGCTTGGAAGGGAGCATTTCGTTCTCGAGATGAAATCATGGCGCTATACAAAGAGCGTCGTCGGTGGGATCGCCGCTTCTTGGTTGATACTGCAGTGCTTGCGCTGTTGTTGCTTGGCATTGTGGCCGCATCCCCACAAATCGTTGGGTTGGTTGCTCCAAAATCCACTTGGCTGCGTGGCCAAAATAGCTTAAGCCAGAGTAACTCACGGCCAGAATCCAGTCCGGCACAAGCCGATCAGCTTGGCGCCGAAGACGGAGCTCCGGCCATGAAATCGGGCGAAACTGGTTCCAGCGATATTCCTGAGTAACTACGGAATATCAATGCCGCGCTGTTGGCGGCATAACTCAGCGAGTTCGTAACCGGCATCCACATGCCGCACCACGCCGATGCCGGGGTCGTTGGTCATCACCGCGCGAATCCGTTCCTCCATCTCCAGGCTGCCATCGCAGACCACAACTTGACCGGAATGTTGGCTATACCCAATGCCCACGCCGCCACCGTGATGCATCGAAACCCAACTCGCCCCGCTAGCCACTGCGAGCATGCCGTTTAAAAGTGGCCAATCAGCAACCGCATCCGTGCCATCTTTCATCCCTTCGGTTTCGCGGTTCGGGCTAGCAACCGAACCGCAATCCAGATGATCGCGGCCGACGGCAAGCGGTGCGCGGAGTTCACCATCGCGCACCATCCGGTTGAACTCTAATCCAGCTATGTGACGCTCGCCGTAACCTAACCAACAGATGCGGCAGGGTAGGCCTTGAAACGCGACGCGTTCCTGTGCCATCTTGATCCAACGCGCGAGTGCTTTTTTCTCTGGGAAAAGGCGCAAGATGGCTTCATCGGTTTTGCGAATGTCTTCGGGATCACCGCTGAGAGCTGCCCAGCGAAAAGGGCCCTGCCCCGCGCAGAATAACGGGCGAATGTAGGCGGGCACGAATCCAGGAAAGTCGAAGGCATTTTCGACGCCGGCTTCTTCTTTGGCAAAAGCACGCAAGTTATTGCCGTAATCAAAAGTTTCCGCACCATGCGATTGGTGTTCGAGCATCAACTTCACATGCCGCCCCATCGTACGGAAGGATTCCTGCTGATAAGCCGCCGGATCCACCGCGCGCAGAGCCACCGCCTTTTCAAAACCCATGCCATCGGGCACGTAGCCGTTGAGCGGATCATGCGCAGAGGTTTGATCGGTGAGGATGTCGGGTGTGACATCGCGCTCCAGTAAAGCTTGCAGAAGATCCGTAGCGTGACAGCACACACCAATCGAAACGGCTTCGCCATCTTCTTTCGCCGTAAGCGCACGATCAATCGCAGCCTCAATCGAAACGGCGGTTTCATCGAGATACCGGGTACGCAGACGGAAATCGATACGCGCTTGTTCGACATCGGCAATCAAGCAAGTGCCTTCATTCATCACCACGGCTAGCGGCTGCGCGCCGCCCATGCCACCCAAACCAGCCGTGACGGTGAGTGTATTTTTTAACGTGCCGCCGAAAGATTTCTGAGCGATTGTGGCGAGGGTTTCATAAGTGCCCTGCAAAATGCCCTGGGTACCGATGTAAATCCACGAGCCCGCCGTCATCTGCCCATACATCATCAAACCACGATCTTCGAGTTCGCGGAAGTGCTCCCAGGTGGCCCACTTGCCCACCAAGTTGGAATTCGCAATCAACACTTTCGGCGCCCATTTGTGGGTACGAAACACCGCCACCGGTTTGCCCGATTGCACAATCAAAGTTTCATCCAGTTCCAAGCGCTGCAAAGTATCGACAATCTTCTGTGCCGATTCCCAGTCGCGCGCAGCTTTGCCGGTGCCGCCATACACCACCAAATCCTCGGGCCGCTCGGCCACTTCGCCATCCAAGTTATTCAGAAACATCCGCAAAGCCGCTTCTGCATGCCAATCCTTGCAATTCAAGGTGGTGCCAGTAGGCGCTTTTTGTGGGCCGGGAACTAAAACGATACGCGGGCGGGTTGCAGGTGTGGAAGCCGGAGCCATGCGCCGATTTTACTGCGGTTCACGCATCACCGCAGACAATGCGGTGAAGCAAATCCGTGGCAGCCCATACTTGATAACGAAAGCGCTTCACCTGGGCGGCCTGCAAACACTCGGTAACCACCGACGGACTCACTTTGAATGCTGCGGCGATTTCACGGCGCTTGCGTTCGGCGACAAACCTTAGCTGATTGCCTGAACCAGCTTCCACTGCCACCACACCTTCGCGTAGTAGGGCGCGCACGAATTGAGATTGCCGCTCCGTCCAACCCCATAACAAAACACCAATCCCGGCAAAAGCACCGGTGATGCTGTGATTATCAATGCCGCGAAATCCGCTGCCAACCAAAAATAAGCGTTGCTCGCGCGCTTCCTTGAACGCCGGCTCAAAATCGCTGCCCGCGCCGCGCAACAGGGCAAAATGACAACGCACCGGAGTGAGGCGCAAAGTGAGCTCGCAAATCATCTCCACCAAACGCGCGGAGCCTTCCAGGCCACCGGCAGGCGCATTCTCCAAAGTCACCTGGAAACTGAAACTGCCGCCTTCGTGAACCATCAAAGGTGCATTGAGGATTCCACGGTAGCGCTCGCTGACGGCGTCGGCGACCAGCTCCAAGCGGCGTTGTAAAACTGCAGGGGTGGTGCCGCCAGGGTTGACCACCCGCGCTTGCAAGGAGAGGAGACCAGTAGCAGTGGCAATCGCGCTCATCCCTGCATGATGACCTGTTTGGAGCGCTTTTCAAGTTTGCTGTCACAATTCGCCTAGAATGTCGAATCCAAGGAATCGGAAGTCAACATGAATAGCAACGCAAAACGAAGAGCAATGTGGGCAGCGCAAATTCTAGCTGCCGCGGTGATGGGTCAAACACTTTATTTCAAGTTCAGCGGCGCGCCCGAACCGATTTATATTTTTGAAACTCTGGGCGCCGAACCCTGGGGCCGCTATGGCAGTGGCGTACTCGAAGCGATTGCCGTGCTCCTGCTGCTGATTCCGCGGTGCGCCGCACTTGGCGGCGCGCTCACCATGGGCTTGATGGCTGGCGCTCTCGGAGCACACTTCACCAAACTTGGCATTGTGGTACTGGATGATGGCGGCACGCTGTTTGGCATGGCGCTCGTCACTTTTGCGGCGGCAACTTTTGTCACTTGGAGCCGCCGCCGCGAACTACCCCTGATCGGCCATCGGTTCTGAAGTTAAGTCGGCAGCCGTAGGTCTACGGCTTGCGGAAACGGGCGGCACACGCCACGATTCCGCCTCAATAAATATGCGCTTGACGGTTGGGTACTCCTGTTTGATGCGTGCATCCAGCGCAGCCACTGCGTTTTCGATTTCCTGGGTATGACCGTCATCGCAAAAATCTACACTCAGATTCGCGAGCACAAAATTCGGCCCCATGTGCATAGTGAGTACCTCATTCACCCTCGTCACCGCAGGGCTGCTGGCCACAATGGCGCGAATGCCTTGTACCAATTCGGGGTCGGCGGCTTCGCCGATTAACAGGCTCTTTGTTTCATAAGCGAGCCAAATCGCTGTTCCGCCAAGAATCGTGCCAATGATGACCGAAGCGGCGCCGTCAGCCCAAGTGATGCCGAGCAGGTGCCCGCAGAGCACTCCGCACAAGGCAACAAGCAAGCCGATGATGGCTGCAGAATCTTCGAACAGCACCACGAAGAGAGAGGGATCCTTGCTCTTTTTGACGGCCTCGACATAACCCCACTTACCCTTGGCGCGAGTGAACTCACGCAGGGCCAGCAGCCAACAAACACCTTCAAAAACGATGGCCAACAACAGTACGATGTAGTTGACGAGCACGTTCGTCAACTCGGCCGGGTGGCGCAGGTGCAGGATGCCTTCATAAATCGAAACCGCCGCACCCACAGCAAAAATCAAAATCGCCACCACAAAGCTCCAGAAGTAAACTTCTTTGCCGTGGCCAAAAGGAAAGGCCTCATCAGCTGGTATCGCCGCACGCTTCATGCCGTAGAGCAGTAAGGCCTGGTTACCGCAATCAACCAGCGAGTGAATGCCCTCGGACATCATCGCCGAACTCCCTGTGACCAGTGCCGCGGCGAACTTGGTCACTGCGACCAGTGCGTTGCCAATAAAAGCAGCAACGATAACAAGCTTCGAGCCAGACGCAGACATCAAGGTTTCCTGTGTTTCGACGGCACTCAGGGTGCCATGTCGTATTGCTCCCAATCTTCATCGCCGCGGTTGAGCGGGCTATCGGGATCATGCATCTGGTGGGCAACGCGTGTCTGGATCTCTCCGCCGCGTGGGAAATCAAAAGCAGAATCACGAATTGGATTGGTATCGACACCAAAGATTTCTAATGCGCGTTCAGCATTGCGCTTGAGGCCTGCAACATCCAGACCACCTTCAGCAACAGTGGATTTGCGCACCATTTGGTTCCACAAATCAATGCGTTGATACTCCCAGTCGAGTAATCGATTGCGATCGATTGCCAATAACCAAGCGTAAAACTGCCCCCAGTTATCAAAACTGCGGCCGTAATACACCTCTGCCTTAGCCAAGATTTTTTTCCTGGCCTGCTCGAAAAATTGCGAGCTAGAATCCATGGGGCTACCAGGAATGTTGATTCCTAGGGGCGCTATTCTAGCTCAACAAACTCTGGCATCCAAACTTTTAAACCTGCCAAACATGGATCATTCAGCAAGGCTGCACGAAGCGGCCAGCCCCACTTCTGGTGAAAAGGACGTAAATCTCGGCCGCACGCCAGAGACATCCGCAACACCCATTGATTGATTTTTTCAGCATCATTTTGGGGCCGTTGGTCGTTGGGCAAATCGCGATACTCAGCAAAAACTTGGGTGAAAACCTGCCAACCGAATTGTTTTTGGATTTGCGCGTAACAGACTAGGGCCACACCGGGCTTGCTTTGCCACTGACGGAAGTCCGCGCCCTCGGCTAAATATTGCGCCGCCGATTTTTTTTGGCCCCGCAGCCACGGGTTCTTCCAAGGTTCGATACCCGCCATGACTTCACCACCATGCAGGGAGAAAAGATTGTTGGTGACTTCCCCCGTGCCGCTGAAAGTCCAATCCCCCTTTTGACGGTTGTGCCCGGCTTCATGGAAATAACCCCAGTTACCCTGCTGACGCAACTCTTCGAGATCCAACAATACCGGAAGTTTCCCCGGGCGCGGGGTCACAACATCCAGCCAAGTCATGATGGGGTAGCCAGAGTGCATGTAGCCCGCGCTGATTTGCGCGTCGGCCACAAAGCGTTCCGGGCGCGTGGGCAGTGGTTCCGCGCCGAATTCATAATGCGACTGCACCAGCGTATCCCAATAGTTGAGTAATGCTTCCGGATTGTCCAAATCTTGAATTGCGTAGGTGGGCACCGATAACACAATGTAGTGGCCAACCAATTCCGCCCACGGCCCAGGCATTTTCTTCCTCCTTTGCCATTCTTCCGCACTGACTGGATGGTTGCGAGCGTAAAGCGGTGCTTCGACCGCGCCTTTGATTTGAAGATCCAAAGCGCCGCAGGATTGCTCCGGAATCACATACACCGCGCCACCATAGGGTGAAGCATAAGTGGCACCGTTTCGCAGCGGCCAACTTGCTGAAATCTCCGGCCAACGTTGCCAAACATCTTTATGCCAAAGTTGATCGGTGTGGCAACCCACCCGTATCGACCAACCTGCCAAACTGCTTCCCTCGGTAACCTCAACTTGCAAAGCTTCTCCGGGCGCAAGGTAGAGGCCAGTGGATTGCCAACCTTGTAAGCCCGCGGCAAACTGGAAATGCCGCGTGACGCGTGGGGCGTTGGCGGCGACGGCACCCGGAAACTGATCCGATCCTGGCGCGGCAGTCATGGACTCAGCCTGAAGGCCGCCCCACTTACGGCTCTCTAGCAGCACCGCCAACCGCTCTAAGCCATGTTCTTTGCTGGATAATCGCTGATTAGGAGACGGCGCGTTGTGTGCATCAATTGTTGGTAAGGCATCCTGCAATGGCCACATAAATGCCATGTCATCTTCTGGCAAACTGCTCACGGCAAGTTCCAAACCGTGCGTTGACACGTTTTTTTCACCCGCCAACAGCGCATCCAAAGCAGTTCCAGCATGGGCATTTTGGGCGGCAACGACCGCAATTTCAAAGTTAGCGCCCGACGCATAACCGTCGGCAAAGCACAAGCCCATGGGTGTCAATACTTTGTTATCGCCCAGATCCGTTGCCAAGCGCCAACCGCGTTTGGCGTTCACTTGTTGCCAACCCCAAGGACAAATTGCAGTCATCAAACCGCCGCCACGGGCAACAAAAGTACGCACCAAAGCAGCATCTTCCTCACGGAGTTGCACGCCACCACTAAGAACCAGCAAATTGTGAGCCGCGAGATGCTGGAGGTCAACCTTGGTTGCTACCTGGAAGCCAAGTTCCGCAAAAGACTCTGCGGCGATGGCCTCACCCAGAAAAGCCACGCTACGTTCCTCTCCACCGGGCGCTAACCAGGTTATGGCGTTGCGCAACAATTTACCTGCAGCACTTTCCGCGTCGGCAACAACGTTGGCGCCAAAGTAGGAGTTATGCGCCATTGCAAAAACGCGGCCCTTGCCATATTGGGCCGCAGCAGCCACCGCGAGTGGATTTTTTTGCCCACCGGTGACCACCGCGAAAGCGCTGCGACCAAAAACAGCAAGTGTTCCAGGCGTGCCCATTGCCGGAATGCTGTCGATTCCACGCAGCAATAATGCTCGCTCGGCAGCGCTTTCCGCTTCACCGCCTAAGTGCTGGATGCGGGCGTTGCGCCAGCGCATATCGGTGGTGCCGCCACTATGCACTTGCAAGGCGATGTGTCCTGCCAAATCAACTTCATCGATGAGATCCGCGCAAGAAACCCCATTCACCCAGGTGCGCAGCCACGGTCCGCGCGCTTCGATGCGATAGTGATTCCACTCACCGTGACGAAACGCCGCGCGGCCGGCTTCATTTTTTTCTAGCGAACCAATCCAACCACGGCGACTCTCGTCATAGATCCCTCCCGACCAAGAACGAGCACTAGGATCCACTTCCGCTTGGTATCCCATGACCCGCCCCGCAGTATCCAAGTGACTGCGAAACTGCACACCAGAGTTGCCTTCCGCATTGATTTTCAAATCGACCTCGAAAGCGAAATCAGACCACTGCTGCTTGCTCAACAAAAATGTATTTTGCTGGGTAGCACCCCAACCATGGAGTTCCTGCGTAGCGGCGTCCCATTCGAACTTGCCATCGCCGCCGACGATGCGCCAAGCGTCAAGTGAGCCATTGGGAAATAACTCTACGGAAGGAGGGTCTTGCGGAGCGAGCGCGAGAGCAGGCACCAAAATCAGGGAAATCAGGAAGGAAACCATGTTGTAAGGGAAGAACGCCGTTAGCCTTTCGACATGGGACTTGCCGTCGCGCCACGAACTCTCGCATTATTGGCGACTCTCGCGAGCGTCGCTAGCGCAAGCACCATTTATCCGCAAAACGGCGATAAACCAGGTGAGGAGCAAATCGCCAATTGGCCGCAGTGGCAGCTGCCCTCCAGCGCACCTTTGTCCGCCTCCGAAGAGCTGGCGAGCTTTCGCATCGCGGCCGGTTTCCGCGTGGAGTTCGTGGCCGCCGAGCCGCTGGTGCGCGATCCCGTGGCGATGCAATGGGATGAACACGGGCGCTTGTGGGTGGTGGAAATGAGCAGTTTTATGCAGGATGCCGACGGCAGCGAGGAACTGGAGGCCGACGGTTTTGTGGTGATCCTTGAAGATAGCGATGGAGATGGCGTGTTGGATAAACGCAACGTTTTCGCCGATGGCTTGGTGTTGCCACGCGCACTGTGCTTGGTCAAGGGCGGCGCCTTGGTGCTGTCGCCGCCATTTTTGTGGTACTGCGAAGACACGGATGGCGATCTCATTGCCGACCGCCGCACGGTGGTGGCGGATGGCTTCGAGGCGGGCTTGAACAATCCCGAACACGCGCCGAATGGGCTGATGTGGGGCTTGGATAATTGGATTTACAACGCCAAAGATGGCACGCGTTATCGCTTCCTTCATGGCAAGCTGGAGAAATCACCGACTAGCTTCCATGGTCAGTGGGGAATCACTCAAGATGATGTGGGGCGCATCTACTACAACACCAACAGTTATCCGCTCTATGGGAATTTGCTGCCGGCTTCACGCTTGTTACGCAACGCTAACTTAAAAAATGCCGTCGGCATTGCAGTGGGCTTGGGCGATACGAGTGAGGTGTGGCCGTCGCGGCCGACGCCTGGCGTCAATCGCGGCTATCAGCCCGGTATTTTGCGCGCAGACGGCACTTTACGGGAATGGACGGGCGCATGTGGACCCCATATTTATCGCGGTTCTTTGCTCCCAATATCCATGCGCAATAGCGCCTTTGTTTGTGAGCCCTGCGGCAACTTTGTGCGCTTCACGCAGCTCAGCGAACGAGACGGCTGGCTCGTCGCCAGGAATCCTGCGCCGGGTAGTGAGTTCCTCTCATCCACTGATGAACGCTTCCGCCCAGTCAACCTTTGTGGTGGTCCGGATGGTGCGGTTTATATCGCAGACTTTTATCGCGGCATTTTGCAGCACCGCGTATTTTTGACTTCTTACTTACGCAAACAAATTGAAGAGCGCAAACTGGAAGATCCAGGCGGGCGCGGGCGCATCTGGCGGATCGTGCCGGCTGCAACAACTGCAACTGCGAGCACCACCAGCGCGACGCCTCCAACCTCCAAACTCCTCGGTGCATGCACTCCCTTAGAACTGGTTGCGGCACTTGCACATGACGATGGCTGGTGGCGACAAACTGCACAACGCCTGTTGGTAGAAGACCTGCTCGATGCTGAAACTCAACATGCTCTGCAGTTACTTGCACAGGAATCTCCAAACGCGTTGGCGCGTATGCATGCCTTATATGTGCTCGACGCGCACGGTCTCGGTTTCGGCCCAACTTTGATGAGCGCCTTGCAGTCTGCTGATCCTTTTTTGACGGCGCACGCCATCCAGTTGAGTGCTGTGTTGGCGGAATACGTCGACACGATTTGGCAACAGTGGCAGGACCTTGCCCAGCACCCATCCAAAATCGTTTTGCGCCAACTTGCCCTCAGTCTGGGAGATCTGCAGCGTGACGATGCCATCGCCTTACTCGGTGCTCTCTTACGCGCAAACGCCAACGACCGTTTGCTGCCCAGTGCTGCCTTGAGCGGAGTTCCAGATCGCGAGCTGTCACTCTTGCGCGCCTGTGCTGCGGCAAATGTGGATTGGCCAGACGCCGCGAGTATGCTCAAGACCTACACTCTGCTGGCGGAAACGATTGCGCGAAGTGCTGATCAAGAAGCCATCATTGCTACGGTTGCATTTGCCGCCCTACAACCCACTGCGGTGAGCAACGCCATTCTGACTGGCTTAGGCAGTGGCACGCGTGGCAAGTTGCCGTCGGTAGCAGACATGGCGGAGTTACCAACAGCACACCAGGATTCCATTCAACGTGGAGCGCTGGTTTACAAGAATATTTGCTCCGCCTGCCACGCTCCAAACGGCGCCGGCGCAGCGGGATTAGCCCCACCACTCGAAGGTTCCGAATGGCTGAAGAAAGAACCGCAGCAACTGGCCACAATTGTCTTACAAGGGCTGAATGGCCCGATTCAAGTAGCCGGAGAAGATTTCAACTTAGCGATGCCACCACTTGCAACGCTCACCGATAGGCAAATTGCCGACGCCCTGAACTGGGTGCGCTGGCAGTGGTCAACCACGACCGACTTCCTTACCGCCGCAATGGTTGCTGCGGCGCGCTAAACGCGCAAAACGCCACAAGCTTGTTCCGCAGCGCGGCGCAGCGCGCCATTGGCCACCAGCTCGGTCATCAAGTTGAGCTCATCAGCCATAAAGCGATCGGCTTTGAGTGGCTTGATGTGTTTACGAATGAATGCATAAGCAGCTTGCACACCATCACCGGCGCGCAAATCCTTATGGAATTCGCGCCCTTGCGCTGCTGTGTACAGCTCAATACCTAACACGCGCTCGGTGTTAACGGTTGCCAAGCGCAACTTACGCGCTGCGAAATTGGCCATCGATACATGGTCTTCCTGATCTGCCGAAGTTGTGACGTTGTCAGCACTCGCCGGATGGGCATGTGTTTTGTTCTCGCTCACCAACGCGGCTGCAACCACTTGTGGAATCATCAGGCCAGAACTCAAGCCTGGCTCGGGCGTAAGGAACGCCGGCAACTCCGACATCCCGGGATGAATCAAGGTGCTAATGCGGCGCTCGGAGATATTGCCCCACGCGCATAATGCAGTCGCCGCAAAATCCATCGGCAGCGCAATCGGTTGACCATGAAAGTTACCCGCCGAAATGGAATCGCCGCGCAGCGGGAAAATAAGTGGGTTATCCGTTGCCGAGTTTGCCTCACAAATCAGCGCCGCGCCAACAAAAGCCAGCGCGTCCTTGGCAGCGCCATGCACCTGCGGCATACAGCGAAACGAATAAGGATCTTGCACGCGGTCACAGGAAGCATGCGCCTTGTGGACTGCGGAATTCTTGAGCAGTTGGCGCAAGTTTGCAGACGTGCGCTGTGCACCCGGGTGCGGGCGTACATCGGTCACGCGCTTATCGAACGGCGCATGACTTCCCATCAAAGCTTCTACCGACATGGCCCCAGCGATATCTGCCGTCACGGATAAATCACACAGCCGTGCCCACGCCACTAATCCTATCGCATTTGAAACCTGCACGCCGTTGATTAAGCCGATACCTTCCTTGGCGGCAAGAACCATCGGCGCCATGCCCATCTTCTTCAAGGCAACGCGTGTGGCCATGACGGTGCCGCTTGGAGAAACCAACTTGCCTTCGCCAATTACCGGCAAGGCTTGATGGGCCAATGGCGCTAAATCACCACATGCACCCACACTGCCTTGCTCTGGCATGTGCGGTAGCCAGCCTGAGTGGAACAAATCCATAAACCAGCGCACCATCTCGGGGCGCACGCCGCTCACTCCACGACAAAGCGAATGAATGCGCAGCAATAACGACAAACGTTTTTCCAACGCAGGCATATCAGCACCCACACCTACGGCGTGCGACAGGAGTAAATTGCGTTGCAGCGTGCCAGTATCTGCCGGCGAAATTTTCACCTTGGCTAGAGCACCAAAACCAGTGTTCACTCCATAAACTGGTTTACCCTGCTTGACGATAGTTTCCACCGTTGCGCGCGCACGCTTCACGCGCGCTAAAGCATCACGCCCTAAAATAAGCTTCACTTGTGCGCCGCGAGCAAGCGCAGCAAGAGTTTCAGCGGAAAGGTCTTCACCCAATTGGACTCGCAGCATGGGAGGAATTCTAACAGGCCGCAACCCTCGTGCTTGCTGCGCTTGGAGTAGCCAAGAAATGCTTTTTGGCGTCTACTCTCAGAGCGATAAATCAATGACCGTACCGCGCTCGATATACAAGTCATCACGTTGCCACAAAGTTTGCTGCGCACGGCTCACCTTCACCCGATAAAGGCCTTCCTGCAAATCACCCAACAACAAACCTGCCGCCTCCATAGCAGTACCATTCAGGATCCAGTGCGCGCCAGCCGGCAGGGGGCCGTCATCAAGGCGTTCAAGCGCCACAGAGGCTTGCGTGTCTTGTGCCTGCAGATGCACTTCGATATTTTGGCCGACGGTTTGCACCTCATAACGCGCCGTGCGGACGCCGTCGGCAGAGGCTAGCAACACATAGGAACCAGTACCGGGCAGGTGGTCACCTACCGCAAATACAAACGAGCCGTCGGCCGCTGACGTGGTATCGCGCTGCATTTGTGCCGGCACCGGCAAGCGCACACCAACCGGAGAATTTTCCAAGCCCGGATAGAGCGCCGCTAACACTTGATCGGGATGCAAGGCCAACAAACTCAGCGCCACGCCCGATTGGGGCCGGCCAGATGGACCGAACACGGTGCCGGTAATCTTGGCTTTTGATTCGCGGATGACAAACTCGATGCTGGCTGCGGTGAAGGCACTTGGGGTCACGGCACGCATCCGCGGATCGGAAACACCCCACGGATGGAAAGCGCGAATATCAAGCAAGTGTGTGGTGGGCACATTTTCAATCAAAAATCGCCCTTCGCGGTCCACCACCAAGTCTTGCCAAGTTTCCCAGGCCACCAGCGCACCACCGGGTTGTGTGGCGCGCGGCACCAAAGTGATGGTTGGCAGCGCACCACCGGGCCAAGATTTGATGCGCCCGCGTACGGTGCCACCGCGCGGTAACGGCGGCAACTCCAACGGACCTTCCGCCAAGCCGTCGGCAAACAAATTCATTTCATAACGCACGGGCACAAATCCTTCGGCGCGCACATCGACCAGCACCCGACGTCCTCCCACGACATTGCCAATTAAAGCAATCCCGGCCGTGTTGGTGGTTCCTTGATGCAGCCCCCCATCAACCAAGACCAAAGCATTTTCGAGCGGTTTATTCTTATCATCGCGTACCAAGACTTCCAAATCCATCGGCTGGCCAAGGAAAAAATCACGCTTGGTGGGGTTGTGCTCCACCACCCGTTGCATCCGCACCACGGAAAAATTTTGCGCGGAATCAATGCGGAAAAAATGTGTGCCAGGGATCAATCCCTCAAGTGCGAACTTGCCTTCGTGATCACTCCGCGTGCTCAAACCATCTTGCGGACCGCCCTCGACGCGAATGATTGCATCATCCACAGGGGCACCATTGCCCGCCGAACCATAAATCACGCCAACCAACGAACCCTGACGCTGCACGCGTAGTTGCTGCTCCGCTCTGCTGCCAAGATAAACCAACTCCACCTGCAAATTTCCGCTGCCCGGCAAAGCGCGTTTGGGCCCTTCTTCCAGCCCAGGGTCTTCGGTTGTGGCCACCGCCGGTTCCACCCCCGTAGGACTCGGCAGATCCTCGATGGGCGCCATAGGGCCACTCGCAAGCACCACCCACGCCGCGGCGGCGGCCAACACCAAACCAGCAAGCAGCAGGGCACCCTTGGCAATCGCGCCGCGTTGTTGACGGGCATCGAGGTGCAAATGGGTAGAGGACGGCGACATGAACATGATTCTCCTATATAGATGAGGGTAGGACAGGGTATCTTCCACGTAATGGAGCTGCCAACTTCCGACCAACACGGTCGTCGTAGATCATCGACCGCGAAAACCTCGGTGAAGGTCGCGATGGGCTTAGTGCTGCTCAAAGGTGGCACGTATTTGGCAACTTCTTCCACCGGAGTATTAGGTTCGGCGCTGGATTCGTTATTCGATATGTTGGCGTCGCTGCTGGTGTTATGGGCGATTTTGGCTGCGGAGCGCCCGGCAAACGCCAAGTATCAATGGGGTCACGGTAAAGCCGAGGGTCTTGCCGCCTTATTTCAATCGCTGTTCATACTACTCTCCGGGCTCGCTTTGGCGGTGCATTCCGTCAATCGCTTTGTGCGGCAGGATGAATACGAACTGAAATTACCGTGGCTCGGCGTGGCGGTGATGGCGATCTCGAGCGTCGTTACTTGGTGGCTGATTGGTCGCTTGCGTAAGGTAGCGCTCGAAACGGGATCCCCGGCGCTGAAAGCCGATTCTTATCATTACACCAGCGATTTGCTGATGAACTTCAGCGTGGTTGCGGGCTTAGTTTTGGCGTGGTTATTGGATGGCGCGATGTGGCCCGACTTGGCGGTTGGCATTCTAATCTCATTAGTGATTCTGAACACTGCCCGTGAAGTTTTTGTGTCCTCGATTGAAGGCTTGATGGACCGCGGCTTACGGCCGCGTGAAGCCGCTGCCATCATGCACGCGGTATCCAAATTCACACCCCAGGTTTCCGGCTTCCATGACTTACGCTCACGACGTTCCGGTGCTGATATTTTCTTGGAGCTGCATTTGGATCTCAACCGCCACATGAGTTTTGTCGAAGCCCATGATTTATCCGAATATGTCAGCGCTGCGATTGAAGCCGCGCTGCCAAACTGCACCGTTACCGTGCATGCTGATCCGCTGTAAATCACGGCACAACCAGCAACGGTGGGCAAATGGGGCCGCGCAAATACCTGAGGACCCCTGCTTCCAGTTGAAATTCGGAAACGCTCCCAGTGGGAACGCTTTGATCCGCCCACTGCGATAATTCTAAACCCAGCGCTGCAGCAAACACCGCTTTCACTGGGAACATGTGGCAAACGATGGCCACCGCGGCGTCGCTAGAAAACTCCGACTCCAAAGCATAAATCGCGCGCAACACGCGATCGCGGAGGGCGCCAAGCGATTCTCCACCGTGCCCCCGCCAGCCTTCGAGGTCTGCTTGATGCGCTTCCAAATCTCCAGGGAAAAGCTCGCGCACTTCGTCGCCACGCAAACCCACCCAACGCCCGCGATCAATTTCCATAAAGTCCTCGCGTGTTTGGAGCAGCATCCCCTTGCGCGACGCGAGCAGGCACTGCGCCCCGAACTGCGCCCGCGCCAACGGACTCGCGAGTACCGACTGGATGGGCAGTTCCGACAAGAACACGCCCGCCGCCTGAGCCTGCATGATTCCGAAATCAGAAAGAGGAACCTCGGTGCCCCCATAGAAAACGCCCTCCTTCTTGGGCGTAACGGCTCCATGGCGCACTAAGTACAGTTTCATCAGGCTCGTTTTACAGTTTTTCGTCGCCAACTTCCAGGCGCTTGTTTTCTTGCGGGCCCGCTGAAGTCGCACTGGCCACGGCAACGAAAGTGTGCACTGCAGCTTGGCTTGTTGGGAGGAAACAAAATAGAGAGGGAACCGGGGCCGGAAAACATCGATTTCAAGAATGTTGAATTAAAGCAAAAACGTTTCATATTTTGCTCCGGCTGCGGAACAAAAATTGATACCCCATTCGCTGGAAAGTTGGCACGCCGCTTGCTCAAAGCACCGCATGTCTGATTGCTCCCTCAGAACTTTTCTGTTCGCCCTACCTGTTACTTTGATTCTTGCTAGCAACACTTTTGCACAGCAAGAAGAGAACAAGTCTCAAAAAGAAATCCCCATCGCCGATGAAATCCTGGTGATTGGACGTGTCCAATCGGATGGGGTGCCGGTCGTGCCCCTCAACTTCCCAGGCTCGCGCGATATTCTCAGCCCCGAAACGATACGTGCCATTGGTGCACGAGACTTGAACGATCTCGTGCAGCACTTGCCCACAGTGGCCACGCGCCCCTACAACGGCGGCGAAGCATCTGCGCCAAGTTTCAGCGCCCGCGGTTTGCCTGATGACGGCCTCACCGAATACATCAGTGTCTTGATCAATGGCGTGCCCGCAAATGCCGGCCCTTATGGCTGGACCGCTTTTTCTTTTATGCCACTGGCTGCCGAACGTGTGTATGCCGTCGATAGTATCCGTGGTGGACACACGGTGCGTTATTCCCCGAACACCGTCGGTGGTGTCATCAACTTCGTGACCCGTCCGATTCCTGAGAAGCTCGAATTCGAAGTGCGCCAAGCATTCGGCACGCAGGGCTTTGCGAGCAGTTTTCTCACCGGTGGCACGACTACCAGCAACGGCACTGGATATCGCTTCTCCTTATTGGACCGCCACGGTGATGGTTATCGCGATGACGGTGATTTTAGCCAGAAGGATTTTAGTGCGGAAGTACGCCAAACTATGGATGATGGTTCGTGGCTTGCTACTTCACTCAGTTATTTTGATGATGACCACGCGGCTCCTGGCGGGCTCACCGTTGCAGAATTTAACGCAAACCGCTGGGCCAACAGCCGTCCGGAAAACCGCTTTGAAGGGTTCCGCGGTTTGGTCGACATGGTTTGGCATATGCCTTCCGGCGATGACTGGGTGGAAGCTTTTGCTGCTGCTTCCGTGACCGAAAGGAATCTCTATGCACGTAGTGGCGTAGGCGGGTCGAGCGTGCTGGATGATTGGCACGATCAGACTTACTTCGCCAACGTCGGCGTGCGCGGCGAAAAGGGTGTGCGCCTAGGTGATACCAAACACATTTTGCATGGCGGCATGCGGGCACACCGCGAGTGGCTGCCTTCGTACTCCATCCGCACCGCCTCCTTTGGCGGCACGTCCTTCGTGCCAACCACAGATTCCAGTTTCCGCATGCTGTCGTTATCCGCCCATTTGGATGACACTTTCTCGCCAACGGATAACCTGAACGTGACCGCCGGGGCGCGCATGGAATGGATTCCTTCTACTAGCGGCAATGATTCTGTCAGTGGCTTCACTTACGAGGATCAGTACTTTGATGTTCTGCCCGCGCTTGGCCTTTCCTATGAACTCGGCGAAAACGCCGCTCTCTTTATGAACTACGGCGAAGGATTCCGCGCGCCACAGTTTTGGGGGTTTGCCTACACCGCCAACCCTGCCGATGCTCTCAAATTTGAAAGTGGACGCTCTACCGAAGCTGGTCTACGTTTGCGCGATCTCGGCGGCTTCTCCGGCAGTGTGGCTGCCTGGCGTTTGGATTTTGATGACTACCTTGTATTTGATACTGGGTTTTATGAGAACGTCGGCAAAATCGAATCCAATGGTATCGATCTTAGCGTCGATTACGATGTGAGCCATATTGCTCGGTCGCTAGACGGCCTGCACTTCACCACTTCCCTCACGCTGCAAAACGCGGAGCTGAAAACGGGAGTGGATGCAGGTAATGATGTGCCTTACGCATGGGATACCAAGGCGACTTGGCGCGCCATTTACTCTCTTCCTACGGGCTACTATTTTTCGATGGGCGGGGTGCATGTAGGCGAGAGTTTTGCGGATGAAGCAAACACCCGAGCGGCAAGCGCCGATGGCCTCATTGGCTTGAATCAAGCGGTCACTCTGTGGGATGGCCAAATCGCCCATGATTACCAAGTTGCCGACGGCATCACGCTGCAAATTGCTGTAGGTGCTACCAACCTCTTTGATAAAGAATGGGATGTACACTCACGCGGTGGCTTTTTCGGTCCTGGGCTCGTCGCCGGCGCGCCGCGTCAAGCTTACGCTTCCATCATGCTGGAAATCCTGTGAAAAACTTCGCCTCGCCGTTCTTTCAAGCCGCTGTCATGGGTGTGTTTCTGTGCGCCTCATGCGTCATCCCCGCAACTAAGCCACACCCTCATCCGCAAACTGCCGCAGCAACTGGCTCCGGCGATCCGGCCAAAGGTTTGGTCCTACTTGATGGCGCCGCTGCGGGTTGGCGCGCCAGTTTGGTGCTCGACAATCAACCCACCGGCATTTGGCGCATGGAGCCACTGCAAATATTTCCGCAGTACGCCACGCCGGAAGTCGTCGGCTTAGATGACAACGGCACTTGCTGGGTGATGGTTTCTTACAGCGGCAAATGGACTCCCGTGCGCGTGCTTGCCGATGGCCTGTGGCTCGGCGGCATTGCCCACGCTGACATCGATCCGGCGGTCGCTGGCAAGGAGTTGTATGTCGGTGGCAAAAAAGGCGTGCTTTACCAAGTGCGTGCCTATGCCGATGGTGGCCTCGATGGCCGCCGCATCGCCACTTTCCCTGGCCAAGAAATCCACACCATCGTGGGTGGCAATGTAGACCCTTCTCATGACGGCGCCGAGCTGCTGGTGTTTACCCGACCGGGCGCTTTGTATCGTGTCACGCCACAAGCCGGAGGCACTTTTAAAACGGAGTGGTTGAGTGATCTTTCCGGCCGCATTCGCGATGCCATCGTGCTGCCAGATGGACACACGATTGTGACCGCATCCCGTGATGGCAAAGTGGCATTGTTGCAAATGCAAGCCGATGGCCCACATTGGCAAATCATTCACCAAAACGATGCCGGTTGCGGTCGTCTTGCTGTGAGCAAGCAGCAGACTGGAGGTTGGCCGGTGATTTATTCGACGGGTGACAATGGGCGTATTTTCCGCCATGAGTTTGTCGCGGAAAAATGGAACACCCAAACCATTTACGCGGGCCCACTTGGCCCCCGCGGTTTGGTCGTTGGTCAATTCGATCCAGATCCTTCGATTGAGACCGTAGCCATTTTTGGTTACAGCGGACGCGTTGAAAAACTCGCCCTGCACAACGGCAAATGGACCACAACCACGCTTTTCACCGACCGCGATCGCGGCCATTGGCTGAGCGTGTTGGAAATCGATGGGCGCAACAACACGGATGAAATTCTTCTTAGCGGCTACGGGGCGCGCATGGTGTTGCTGAGCAGTGATCCTGGCACGGGTGTGAGTGGCCTCGCGGTACCGGTTGCACTCGATCGCCACGCCAATCCCTAAAGAAGCTGGCATTCCAGCAAGGGGCTGCTGCGGAACGCGCTAAAATGCGCGGTGATTCTCGCTTGAGAACCACTGAAATGAGCCCAGCAGAAACCCTTGATCTTGCCGAATTCCACGGCGACGGCATCTCCGCCGAACTCTCCGAAGCAGTCCACCATGTCGCGGCGCAGCTGCCCATGGAGGTGCATTTTCACCCGGTGGATTTAAGCATCGAGCGCCGCCGCACGGATGCGGAAGGCTCCTACCAAGATGCAGAGGCGGCTATTCGAAAATTGGGCGTGGCGATCAAGTATCCAACCACCACCGAACTCGAAAGCCCGAATAAAGTGTTGCGCGATCGCTTCGATTTCACCGTCATCCATCGGCCAGTCCAGACCATTCCGGGCGTCCCCACCCGTTATGCCGGCAAAGTGGATATCCACATCGTGCGGATTGCCGTCGGCGGTACTTATGAGGATGCCGGGCGACGCATCGGCACGGAAGCCGCAGTTTCCGTGCGCGTGATTGAGCGACGCCCCAGTTTCGAAGCCTCTAAGTTCGCCTTTGATCTGGCGCGCAAACTCAAGTGCGACGTCGTGAGCGCTTCCAAATACACGATTCAGCGCGCCACCGATGGTTTGTTTGAAGAAGTTGCCGAGGAAGTCGCCGCCACTTATCCCGATGTCCAGCACCACGCCGAACTGTTCGACGCCCTGCTGGCCAAACTCATCATGGAATCGGAAGCCTACAAGGTCATCGTCACTCCCAACGAGTACGGCGATTTCCTTTCGGATGCGGCGTGCGGCATGATTGGCTCGATTGGCCTCGGCGCCAGCGCCTCCTACTCCTTTGATCGGGATGGTCGCGTGAAGCTGGCCATGTTTGATCCCGCTGGCGGCACCGCCCCCGACATTGCCGGACAAGGAATATGCAACCCGGCCGCCGCCTTACTGGCATTCGGCATGTTGCTCGAGCACCAGGGTTATCGCGCCCTCGGCGGGGCTTTGAACGACGCCGTCCGCGATGCGATTTCCGCCGGCAACACCACCGGCGATCTTGGTGGGTCCCTCAACACGATGGGCTTCACCCAAGAAGTCTGTCTTGCCATGAAAGCGCGCCTCACCGGCAGCGTTAATCTATAGCCATGCTGACTGTAGGCTTCGACATCCGCCCTGCGTTATTCAATTATGCAGGCATTGGTCGTTATGTGCGCGAACTTGGTACTGCCTTAACAAAGTTGCCAGAAGGTGAGGGACCATTCTTAGAAATGTTCGCGCCCTCATGGCGCGGTGGCCGGCAGATTCCGCCTGGCCTGAATGCCATGCGCCACAAAATGAACCGCGGCTTTCTCCCGGGCCGCGTGATGGAGCAGTTGAACAAGTTACCGGGCCTCGATGCCTCGCGCTTCCCGGCCAAGGTCGATTTATTTCACTGGACGGATTACAGCTATCCCTTTGTGCGCAACTGTGCCAAGGTCATGACTCTACATGATGCGGCATTTGTTGCTGATCCCCAGTTTCACGGCTGGGATACTTCCGTGTTACTCGACCGCGTACGTCACGCTCTACACGCTGCAGACCGCATCATTGTGGTTTCCGAGCCGAGCCGCCATGATGCCGAGTTATTGGGCGCCCATAGTGAAAAAGTCATCGTTGTGCCTCACGGCGTAAGTCCTTACTTTCGCCCAGCGGAGCGCGAGCTCGCGGAATCAGGCTACCTACTCACCGTCGGCACTTTGGAGCCGCGCAAAAACTACATGCGGATTTTGCGTGCGCTGGAAATCTTGTGGGATAAAGATGCGGCACCGGATTGGATCATCATTGGCCGCATCGGTTGGGATCATGAAAAATTCCTCGCCGCGATTGCGTCTTCGCGTCATCACAAGCGTATCCGTCTCGTGCCAAACATCACTGATACCGAACTCCTGCGCTATTACCAAGGCGCCATGGCGCTGGTATTCCCATCGTTGCATGAAGGTTTCGGTCTCGTAGTTCTGGAGGCCATGGCCTGCGGAACACCCTCTGTCATTGGCAACTACACAGCCCCGGCGTGGGTTGCTGGCCATTCTGGGCTGCGCGTGGATCCCAAAGATATCGATTCTATCGCCGACGGCATCGGTCGCATGGTGAGTGAAAAGGATTGGCGACGCCAAGCTGGCGCCGTTGCCCGGCAACGCGCCTGTGGCTTTACTTGGGGAAATTCGGCCGCCCAAACCATGCAGGTTTACGAATCTGCCATGCTTGCGTTTCAGCAAACTGTCGGTGTTTAACGCGCGGTTGCAGCGACTACAGCGACTACAGCGCAGCGGCCAACAAGCGGATGCCGAGGATGACTCCATACATCACGGCCACGCCAAAGATACCAAGCAATATTTTGACGCCCAAGGGTTGCTGGCCTAGATCCCCCAAACCTCGGGAGCGATGATTGCCGGTCATTTCACGGCGCAAGTGCGCGCGGGTGGCGGCTGCTTCCGCGGCGCGGCTGGGTACTGAGGGCGCGGCAGATTCCGCTGCCGCATACGCAATGGGCGCAGCCGCTGCAGAAGGGGGTAGCGGCACGGATGGCGAAGCATCTGCGCCAAGCACATCAAAGGCCACAGCACCCAAAGTAAGTAAATCACCAACACGCAGTACACAACGCGACACGCGTTCGCCGTTGCGGAAGCAACCATTCGAAGAGCCGTTGTCGACTAAGAACAGCACGCCGCCTACTTCTTCGAAGCTCGCATGATGGCGCGAAATACTGCCGTCTTCCACGCGGACCGCACAATCCGCCATCCGCCCAACGGTCATTCCGTCGGCAAGCTCGAACAGTTCCTGGGTTCCACGACTACGCAGTTGCATGGCTCATACTTTAGCAGCGGTAATATGCATGCTCGCGGCTCAAATAGCCGCACTTGCCCTATGTCTGCAAATCCCATCCTGCAATTCGAGCAGCTGGTTCTCAGCCGCGGTAAGCAGCGTGTTGCTGGGCCGTTGGATTTGAGTTTGATGGCTGGTGAGCGTGGCTTGGTGAGTGGGGCAAACGGCAGTGGTAAAACAACTTTGGTGCTCGCTATCGCCGGTTTGATCAAGCCAACCTCCGGCCGGCTCGAGCGCCCCGCGCGGATTGGCTTGGTGCCACAGGAGCCGGACTTCCCGCTACATTTGAGTTGCCACAGCTATTTTCAACAGCTGCTTGGCCTGGGTGGGCGCGATCATTCCAGCGGCAGCACCACCAACAAATCAACCAGCAGCAACCAGCAGCTGAGCCAAGCCCTGCAGCTCTTTGGTCTGGAAGACGTAGCGAAGCGGCCGATTGGCGAACTCTCGCGCGGATGGCGTCAACGTCTGAACTTAGCGCGCGGTTGGCTGTCTGAACCAAGCTTGCTGATCTTGGACGAACCGCAAACCGCCCTCGACCCGGATGGCATGGCCGCCCTTACCGCCGCCCTGGCCAGCCTTCGCCAAACTGCGGTGCTGATCGTGGCCCCCGCAGGTGTGGGCTGCCAGAACTTGGCACCTCTAGTCCTGGATCTCTCGGGAGGCCGGGTTTGAAGTTTTTAGTGCTCGGTTTTGCGCGTGAAATGCTCGGCCGCTGGGGGCTGCTGCTGCTGACGGCCGCAATTTTCACTGCCGCCCAACTTAGTTTCGATGCCCAGTTAGGTGATGCAAGCCTTGGCAGCTACTTGGCTTACATCAGCCTTTGGGCAGTAGTTCTGCTCTTTCGCTGCGGCTGGGTGCTGCAACGTCGGCGCGCCGCTGGGTGGCCGCTCGAAGAACAGTTGCGCGATCCCCACGGCTACCGCGCGCCTCTGGCTGAATTCCTTGCCTGTGCGCTGCTGATGGCTTTCGGCTTCCTGGCCGCGCTCGTGCCGCTGGGCACTCTGCCTTTGGAGCTGCCGCAGGATGACGTCGCGCTGTATCCCGTGCGCTGCCAAATTGAAAATGACCAGACTTGGGTTTTCGAACTGGAGGGAAGAGTGCCGTCGGGAAGTGAGCTGCTGCTGACCATCGATTGGAGCGCGGGCTCCCCCGCCAAGCAGGAGCTACCAATCACCAATCATGCTGGCAACGCGCATAACGCCACGGCGGGTGAAATCTTTCACTGGCCGTTGAGCCCCGCCGAGCTTGCCGCTGGTCGCGTAAGTTTGAGTCCTCCGCTAGGTGCCGGGCTGCGTGTTTTCCAGCCCCTCGCCCGTCTCCAGGTTCCGCGCCCCGGAGTGCATTTACTCCTCCGCTTGCTCGGCGCGCAGCTGCTGTTTTTTCTGCCGCTCTTGGCTCTGTTACTCGCGCTCGCACGCTTCGGCCGGATTCACGCCAGCCTCGCCGCGTGGGCAGTGTTCTGCCTGGGCAGTCTGGTTGCCTATCGCCCGCCGCCCCGTCTTGCCGACGCCGGCCTAGGTCTCCTCGCCAAAACGGTGCTGCTGTGCAAGCAAGCTCTGCCGGCGGTCGAAGGCTTAGCCACCAGCGGCCATCGTTTTGAGCGGCTCGTGGGCACCACCACCCTCCCCGCCATCGCCCTGTGGCTGATGCTTGGAACGCTGGCCTTACTCTTGGCTTGTAAGCGGAGAAAACCGCGTTGAATGCCATCAAACCCCACATTTTCACACTGGTGGTTGCTATTTGGGTGGGCTTTGTAAGCATGTGTTTGCTGCTCCAAACCTTCACTCCGCTGGGCTCCGAGGCCACCAACAGCGCACGCTCTTGGTGGACAGCGCGCCGCTTTCAACAAGCCGACGCCGAACAAGATTTGCTTGGCCTCCGCGATTTTGGCGCCGCCTATTTGAGCCGCACTGGCGACGGCACCCTATTAGATTTTGCGATCTATCAAATTGGCTTTTCCGCATCTGGGCCGTCGATGTTTCGCCATCCCAGCGACGCGCTGGATTGGGCCCTCATCGGTTCTGAGGCTGGGGACAGCTACCTTTCTGTGCTCCCTGCGCCATGGCCCACCCTACAAACACAAGCCCATATCCTTGTGGAACGCGCTTTCCCACTCTCTCACAACCCTGCCCACTTAGCGAACGGCCTTGAGGCCCTCTCCCAGTGGATGGCCAGTGGCGGTGGCCCGAACCAAGCTTCGAGCCTGACTTCTGCAGGTTATCGTGAGTTCCTCGCCACAGCGCTTGACGACCGGCCGACCTATTTACTGCTGCGTTTATCCGGCGAATCGGCGCTGGAAAGCCACGAATCAGACCGCTAAAGACCTACAATGCTCCACTATGGATGCAGTCCTCGAGCACATGGCGCAGAACCCCGATTTATGGGCGTTTATGCTGCTGCTGGCGTGCGGACTCTGCCTACCGCCGTGGTCGGAAGAGTTGGTGATTCTGGGTTCCGGCTATTTTGTCTCGACCGGCGATCTTGGTTTCCTGGCTGCAGTTTTTTGGTGCTGGGGCGGCATTTTGGCCGGCGATTCCATCATCTATTTACTCGGCCGTTTTTTTGGGGAGCGGGTTTATGGCTGGCCGATTTTGCGCCGGCACCTCAAGCCAGCCCGACGTCAGCGTTTTAATGCCAGCTTCCTCAAAAATGGCACCAAGGTGGTGTTTGCCGCTCGCTTTGTGCCCGGTGTACGCACGGTGGCCTATCTGGTTGCGGGCACCTTGCGGATGCCCTACCTCAAGTTCGTCGCACTCGATTCCTTAGGAGCCGCTCTCACGGTGCCGGTTTCGGTTTTCCTGGGTTGGAAATTCGCCGCGAACTTGGATTATGTGCTCGAAATCATGCACCTGTTCCGCGTGCCGCTGCTGATTCTTGCCTGCGTTGGAGTGGCCCTGTTGGTGTACCGCCTGAGTATGGCGCGGAAGAATCGATTTCTGGCGCTGATTCGTCGACGGAAACAGCGAGACGAGCAGGGTTAATCGCCGTTTTTCGCCCCACCGCTGCGGCGGGGAATCGCTAAAATGCGCGCTTCTTCATCCTGGCTGAACCCCGTAATTGGCGGTGGTGAGCCCAGGACTCCCCCTTCCAGCCGAAGACGTCGATGGAACAATTAATCACTTACCTACCCCTTGCTGGTGGTATTGCTGCACTTGTGATGGCCCTAGTGGTCTTTCGCAACGTGATGGCGGCACCTGCCGGCAACGAGCGCATGGCCGAACTGGCCCGAGCCATTCAAGAAGGTGCAAAAGCCTTCTTGGTCACCGAATACAAACTCCTTGCCATCTTTGTAGTGGTGGTTGCGGGTGCCCTCTACGCACTTGGCGATGAAATGGGTGGTGGCATTCACACGGTTACGGCCTTCCTCGCTGGTGCGATTGCATCCGCTACGGCTGGTTGGGCTGGCATGTACACCGCTACGCGCGCCGCAGTGCGCACGACGGAAGCCGCTCGGATTGGTCTTGGCCCGGCGCTAAAAATCGCCTTTGGTTCTGGAACCGTCATGGGCATGACCGTGGTGGGTTTAGGCGTGCTTGGTATTTCCTTGTTCGTATACCTCAACGGCACCAGCGAAGTCGGCCTGCAACACGTGCTCGGCTTTAGCTTCGGCGCATCTTCCATCGCATTGTTCGCACGCGTTGGTGGCGGCATCTACACCAAAGCCGCCGATGTGGGCGCAGACTTGGTTGGTAAAGTGGAAGCCGGTATTCCAGAAGACGATCCGCGCAACCCTGCCACCATTGCAGACAACGTTGGCGATAACGTCGGCGATGTTGCCGGCATGGGCGCAGACTTGTTTGAGTCTTATGTAGGTTCGATTATCGCCGCCATGACTTTGGGCGCTGCCGCCATGTTAAGTGACGGCGCGGATGGCTTGATCGCGCTGCCGTTGGCTTTATCGGGTTGCGGCATCTTTGCTTCGATCATCGGCACACTGTTTGTGAAAACCAATGATGAATCTAAGATTCACTCCGCACTGTTCAACGGCTTGATCATTGCTTCGATCATCTTGCTTGCTTTCGCTTGGTTCCTCACCAACAAAGCGGGGCTCGATTTTGGCGCTGGCTACACTGGCATGGGATTGTTCTGGGCGATTTTCGCTGGTCTTGCTTCGGGCGTGATCATCGGCAAAATCACCGAGTACTACACCGCCTTTGAATACAAGCCGGTGCAAAATATTGCGCAGCAATCCGAAACGGGTGAAGCGACCAACATCATCGCTGGCCTTGGTGTCGGCATGAAGTCGACTGCTCTCCCAGTCTTGGTGATTTGTGCAACGATCGGCGTCGCCTACAACTATGGCGGCATTTACGGCATCGCGTTGGCGGCCGTCGGCATGCTTTCCACTTTGGGAATTTCTCTCGGTGTCGATGCTTATGGCCCCGTCGCAGATAACGCGGGTGGCATGGCGGAAATGGCCGGTCTGCCTGCAGAAGTTCGCGAGCGCACCGATGCACTGGATGCGGTTGGTAACACCACTGCTGCAGTTGGCAAAGGCTTCGCGATTGGTTCGGCAACGCTAACTGCTTTGGCGTTCTTCTCAGCCTACGGAACGCTTGCGGAAAAACTCATCGGCGAAAAAATTGCTGAGGGTGCTGTGATGGATCCCTTCACTTTGGCGATTACCGAGCCCAACGTGGTGATTGGCATGCTGATTGGTGCCATGTTGCCGTTCTTGTTCGGCGCCATGACCATGGAAGCCGTGGGCCGCGCAGCCTTCTCAATGATTGAAGAAGTGCGTCGTCAATTCCGCGAGATTCCTGGAATCCTCGAGGGCACCGGCAAGCCCGATTACGCTGCCTGTGTGGCGATTTCCACCAAAGGATCGTTGAAGGAAATGGTGCTGCCTGGCCTACTTGCGATTGCGGCTCCAATCCTGGTTGGTTTGTTCAGCGTGCAAATGCTTGGCGGCTTACTCGCTGGCTCACTTGCTTCCGGCGTGATGATGGCCTTGTTTATGGCCAACGCAGGCGGCGCATGGGATAACGCTAAGAAGTACATTGAGAAAGGCCACCATGGCGGCAAAGGCAGCGACCCTCACAAGGCGGCTGTAGTTGGCGATACCGTTGGCGATCCATTCAAAGATACTTCCGGTCCTTCGCTCAACATTCTTCTGAAGCTGATGTCGGTAGTAAGCCTCTTGCTCCTGCCGTTCTTTGTCAGCTAGGTCATACGCTGTTGGAAAAAAGTAGCGATTTAGTAGAAGCTCGTGCGCTGGCCCTAAGGCTGGCGCACGAAGCTGACGTCTTGAAGGGCGAGAACATCCGCATCCTTGCGGTGGGCGAGTTTTTGTACCTGACAGATTACTTTGTTTTGATCACCACACAAAGTAATCGGCAAACCAAAGCAATGGCCGAATCCATCCAACTTGCCGCCAAAGAACTAACTGGTTCAAAGGGTAAGATGGAGGGCGCAGCCACTTCCAGCTGGGTGCTGTGTGACTTCGATAGTGTGATTGTCCACATCCTTACGCAAGAAGCGCGTGACTTCTACGATATGGATGATCTTTGGGCTGACGCGGAAGAAATCAGCGCCGATCCATCTGCATAAACTGGAATCACTCGCCATGGCACGGCGGTGTCATGGCTTGAGTTGTTCCACGGCTTCGCTGTTGCGTTCTAAGGCTTTGTCACGCGCACGCACCGGCCGTCGTCGAGCATCAATTCGCGTTCTGGGAAACGCAATGCTGCAAGAGCCGTGGCGCCTGGGTTGAGATCTCCCTTGGCGCGCGCCACATTGCGATAGCCTACTGAGAAATCGATGCAAAAAGCATTCTGCTTGGGGCCAAGTGCTTGCTCATAAGGCACGACGTCGAATAAGTACGGTCCACCTTTCGCCGTGCGGCAATCCGGATCGATGGCACGCCAGTAATGGCCAAAAATGACTTCGCTATCGTCATGGTAGTCCCCCCACCACGGCACCCGCTCGGTGTGGCGAACCCGCCCGCCGGCGTGGAATGGCGTAGTGGTGCGCCGTTCTTGGCCGGAAGTCAAAACAGTCACAGGATTGTCGTTCTGGCGGGCTAAATCGGCGCATCTCGAGTTCTTTTCGTACCCCGCCGCTAAGCAAGCCTGCGTGATGGCTTGCTCCGAAGCATAGAACAACTCCACCAGACCACAGTGCGCGCTCTCTAGGGCGGCAATCGCATGGGGATCCCAACAGGCATGCACCACCCGCAAGCCATGACGCTGGAGAGCTAGCGGCAAGCGCAGCAGGAACAGCAGAATCTCCGTGCGGGTTTCATGGGTAGCGAGGACTTGCCCCATGGTGGTGCGGTGATCACCCACCTGCTGCTGTTCGCCAAAAAACCATTCATTGCCAGGGCGACGTTTGCCCAACAGCAGGTTCAGCTCGTGATTGCCTAGGATGCAGGAGGCCGCGCCGGACTCCACTAAAGGAGCCACTAGGCGAATCACGCCCAGGCTATCGGGGCCACGATCCACCAGGTCACCGACAAAAACGAGGTGCCGCCCATCTGGGTGGTAGCCACAGCGGTCGTAGCCAAGGTGCTGGAGTAATTCCTGTAGAGCCCCGAGTTCACCATGCACATCGCCAAGAATATCGAGGGGACCATCTGGGAGGGGCTGCAGGAGGATTCCCATTGCTCGAGATTTTAGCACGACGGGAAGGTGGGAAAACAAAAGAAGACGGGCACCCCGAAGGATGCCCGTCTTGTAGCTTCGTAATCGTTAAGACTAGTTGCCGAAAGACAGATCGAGGACAGCCCAGAAGGTGTCTTCGTTACGGGACGAGCCCGTGTTGTCAACCATGGCGTAGCCAAACCAACCTTCAACGTTGCCACCGAGGGTGTGACTAACCGAAAGGTCAATCTCACTCCACTGCGCAGCGCCCATCTCAACATCCATGACGGAAATGTTGCCATTCCAACCCTCTGCAGGGCTAATGTCCAGACCGATGTTCCAGGTGTTGGTATCCGTAGTCCAGATGCCGCCAGCGCCCAGCTTGTCGCTGAAGCCAACTGCATTGTGGTACTTGGTGACACCAGTGGTAGCGTAGTTCTTATCAGAATCCGAGAAAGCGACGGACAAGCCACCGTCTTCCACACCAGGAAGCTCAGCAAGAGCATCAAGGTCGATAACGCCACGAATGTACCAAGCGTTGCCGTCGGTAGTGCCGTGCTCGTAATCGGAGTACTCCACTTCGTAACCAATGCCCATGGCTTCACCGGTGAGAAGAACTCCCATCCAGGTGTCATGATCTGCATCAGCCAAGGAAACCTCATTGCGGATCCAGTAAGGAACCACAGCGATAGGGCCGAGCTGCTCTACGTAATCGCAGGTCCAGTTAAGGGCTGCAATGTAGACCATGTCGTCGCCATCACCAAGAGAGGTGGTCAAAGAGGGTGCGAAGTAGCCGTTTTCGAGGCCGTTTAGCATCGAGAAGTGCAGTGCAACGCTATCCATTGCGTAGTCGTACCAGATGCCGGACTGGGAAGCAGGAGTGTTATCCCACTCATCCGATCCAATAATACGACCGCTAACTAGAGTGTAGTAGTCACGACCAATCTTGGCGCGGCCACCTTCTCCCAGAAGGCTATCTACAGCAACCCAGCTACGCAGGAGCTGGAAATCGCGTGGCGAACCAGCGACGCTGTAAGGATCATCGTACTGACCAGGCGTGGTGCCGGTGCCAGCATCGCCCCAGGACTCGCTGCCATTAAAGCCAACGAATGCTTGGGAAGACTCAGTCACGTTGAACAAGAAGTTCAGGCGTACGCGAGTATCGACGTCACGGTTGTTGGTGATACCACCTGCAACATCGTCTTTGTACCAATTGTTGCGGGCGCGGAAATCACCAGAGATTGTGTAGCCTGCGTTGCCCATAGGCGCAGCGAGACCGGAATTGAGATCAGCCAGAGCACGCTCGAGGCTATCGTTTTGTTGAGCAACACCCTGAGCACTCAGGGTGATCGCGGCAATTGCCACTAGATTGAACAGGCGAACCTTCATTCGAAACTTCCTTATTGGGCCCTATTGGGCGGATGGGTTGTTTCTGCTGACGGGCCAAGCAGGCCTTAGTCGGCGAGAGATGGATTGTTTTTTGTCACCTTCTGCAAGCTTGGGAGCCTTATGCAGAAGATGGCGAAACATTGTGCCGATGCGGCGAGATGGAGCAAGTCATTTTCCAGAATTCTTCCTTCCCAGGACTCACGCCCATGGGGGTTACATCGGAAGCTAGACTCATCATTTGACCACAATTTCTGGCGAATACCGAGCTGCGTCCGTAAACTCTTTCCAGATAACACTTTACGGATTTGATTTCCTGAGGTTTCCTGGCCCTGTGTTGACCTGCATTCGCAAATCCTGTTGAGTAAACGACTTACGTCTTTGCTTCTAGGCGATAGAATCCCTGAACCCGAAAACACAACGTGCGCGTCCTCCACTTCCACGACGCCCCCCGCATCCATGGTGGGGCTACCGCTTACCTCAAGCAGCTCTTGCCGCAAATGGTACTCCGTGGCCACGAGAACCTTGTTTATGGCCTAGATGAGGCCGCTGAAGGTTTGCCTGATACGATCGCCAGCACACATTTCCAATATCAGCGGCCCACTTCAGCCCTGCGGCGGAGACTTGATTTCCATTATTTCCACGCCCCACTCGCAGAGCATCTGGAGAAATGGCTCGTGGCACAGTCCCCTGATGTTGTCCATATCCAAAACTGCGCAGCCTTCCGATCTACCGTTTTTCCTACTATCTATAAATTGGGTCTCCCGATTTTGATGACCGTGCATGATTTCACCCTCATCGACCCGAATCCATTTGGGCTAGATCGCTCCGGAATCACCGGTGGCTTGCGCACGCTGCTCGATCGGCGCTCGTTAAAAGCAGATCGAAAACTCGTTTTCGCATGCACCAAGCTGTTCTTATGCCCCACCTTAGCTTTGCGCGATGGGATCGGGTTTCCATCTGAACGGAGTCGCTTACAACGCCTACCCATTCAGCCGGCAGAGCTTTTGCCGTTGCCGACGGATCACCTGCGGATCTTTTTCGCCGGGACCTTATTCCGCTCCAAAGGCGTTGATTTGCTGATTGAGGCACTTTCTACGAGTAGCCATGCGGCGTTGCAGCAGGCAACTTTGCAGATTGCGGGCTCAGGAGATTGCGAGGTGGAGCTCCGTCAACAAGTGGCACGCGCGGGGCTAACTGCGCGCGTCAAGTTTCTTGGCTTCTGCAACGAAGAGCAAATGGCTGCTGCTTATGCCGCCTCCAATTTGCAGGTACTGCCTTCCCGGGTTCCTGAAAACTCACCGCTTACCGTGCTCGAAGCCGGAGCCCGCGGGCGGCCGTCACTAGCTTCGCACGCAGGTGGCGTGCCGGAATTGTTGCCCCCGAACCGCGGCTGGACTTTTGTTTCCGAAGATGTTGCCAGTTTGCGCCGTCAGCTAGAGAATCTCGCTGGTGACTTAGCCACGTTAGCAAGTCATGGTGCCGCCATGCGAGAATGGGTGCGTACGGAGTTCGCTCCCCAGCGCCACTGGGATGACGTCGATTTTTGCTACCACGAACTTTGCCCATGAAGATTCTTCTGGAAGGCCACCGCTTGGCCCGCACCACCAACTTTGGTGGCATCGACTCCTACTGGCACAATTTGGTGCCCGAGTTGCTGCGTGTCTGCCCTGAGGATATGCAGTTCTCGCTATTCACCGCTTTTTTGAACCCCAAGAACGTGGCCTTTGTGGAACGCCTGCGCCGCCAGGGTGCAAACCCGCAACATTGGTGGCTGTCGCCAGACTGGATTCAAGCCACCGCGCGTTGGGGTGCGCATTTGGAATGGTTCACCGGGAAACATGATTTGGTCCATGTGCCGGAGCCGGTATTTGATCTGCCTACGCAAGGGCGGCTGGTGGTGACCTCGCATGATTTGATGTACTTGCATCATCCGCAGTTTCTCAACCCGGCCTGGGTAGCGCGCCTGCAACGGGGTACGCAAAGTCTTGCCCACCGCGCAAGCTACTGGATTTGTGTTTCCGAACATACGCGCACGGATTTAGTAAAGCACTACGGCGTACCGCACGGGCGCACTTGCGTGGTGCACCATGGCATTGAGGAACGCTTTCGCCATGCCGGACAGGATGAGTCGGCGGTGCAGCGCGTGCGTAGCAAATTGGGATTAACCAAACGACCTTACTTCTTGTTTGTCGGTTCGGTGGAGCCAAAAAAGAATTTACCCATGTTGTTGCGCGCCTTCGGATTAGCTCTGGAATCTGGACTACAGGCCGATTTAGCGGTTGCTGGTCGCGCCGGTTGGCAAGCTGCAGAAGTGAGTGAGGTCGCCGCGAGCTTGCCGATTTTGCGTGAGCACTTGCACTTTCTAGGTTTCATTGATCAAGAAGATTTGCCGCCGCTACTCGGTGGTGCAAAAGCCATGGTGACGCCATCGCGTTATGAAGGATTCGGCATGCCGCTGATTGAAGCCATGGCCGCCGGTACAGTGGTGTTGAGTTCGAATCGCGGTGCGTTGCCAGAAGTTGGAGGCGATGCCGCGCAGTTTTTTGATCCTGATGATATCGATGGACTCGCGCAACTCTTGCTCCGCATCGAAGGCGACTTGGCGCTGGGTGAAAATTTACGCGCCCGCGGTTTGCAGCGCGCCGCTGATTTCTCCTGGACCAAATGCGCGCAGCAAACCCTCGCCGCTTACCGCAACGCCGCAACGATAAGCCGATGAAAATTCTTTTCGACGCAACCGCGATGGCCCTTTCCGGCTACCACAAAGGTGGGGCTTATCGTTATGGCATGGAAATTTTGCACAATCTGCCGGCAGTCATGCCGGCAGATTGGGAGATTGGTCTGTACTTTAATTTTTTGCGCGGCCATCACTTGGCAAAAATGCGCGAAACCTGCCGGCTGGCGGGCGCGAAAAGTTCCACGGTTTCGCGTTTCCCGCCGCAACTTCTGCGCGCATTACGGGTGCCCATTGAAATTACCGCTGGTAAGCACGATTTGTTTCACGGTCCTTTTGACCTTGTTCCCCCGAGTCGGCGATCGGCACGTGTGGTCACCATTCATGACCTCGCTTTTTTGCGCGCACCCGAGGGCCTGCCCGCAGCCTGGATTCGCGAACGCACAGCAACCGTGCCAGCCTCAGCACAACGCGCCCACCGTGTGATTACTGTTTCGGAATTTTCCAGACGGGATATCGTGGAAAGACTGCAAGTGGACCCTAGTCGCGTGCAAGCCATCTATCACGGAATTTCACCCGGTCTGCAAGCTCCAAGCGATCTAGAAGCCGATTTACACCGCCTAGCGCAACGGTATGCAATCCGCCCCAATTTCGTGCTGTACCTCGGCACGCTACAGCCCAACAAAAATATCGAAGGTTTGTGTGCGGCTTTCCAACGAATGCGTGCGCGTGGTTTTGATGGGCAATTAGTTTTAGCCGGAGCTAAAGGTTGGCTCTACGATGAAATGTGGCAGCGCATTGTCCAACGCCAACATGATGTAGGAGTTTTGCAAACTGGTTTTGTCGACGAAGAGGATATTCCACGGCTCTATGGCTGTTGCGCTGCATTCGCCTTAGTTTCGTTTCTCGAAGGATTTGGTATTCCCGTGATCGAAGCGATGGCGTGTGGCGCACCAGTGGTGGCCGCAGACGCATGTTCCCTCACGGAAGTCACTGCGAACGCTGGCCTATTGGTGAACCCCAATGATCCTGAAGGCATCGCAGATGCCCTCATGCAGGCGAGCAGCCCGGGTCCCGAGCGCGATGATTTGATTCGCCGTGGTTTTGCCCACGCGGCCCAATTCACATGGGCGAATTCGGCACGTGATCATGTTGCTGCCTACCAAGTTGCGCTTGAGGTGGCCAGCTCATGACTACCAAACAGCAGTTGCGCTTCTCCATTTTCGTGCCAACCCTAAAGCGGCCGGATTTGCTGCGTCGCAACCTAGATGCACTGGCCAGGCAATCGCGGTTGCCAGATGAAATTCTAATCTCGTTGCGCGCAGATTTGGATCCCGAGGGCGTGGCCGTGGTGGATGCTTTTATTGAGCATCATCCCAAACTCCATATCGTTAAAGTTTTGCTCACCCAACCTGGCATTGTGGTGGCGGAGAATGCCATCTTGAACGCAGCCACCGGCGATGTAGGTTGCTTGCTCGATGATGACGCCATCGCACGACCCTTTTGGCTCGAAAACCTGGCGCGGCATTATGAAAAAGATGCTGGCGTTGGTGGGGTGGCCGGCCCAGCAATTGATGTCATGGATGGCATTCCTCGGCAACGCCGTGCCCGTTTTCGGAATCGGGTGCTCTTTCCTGGAATCGTTTTGGATCAAAGTACGCGGCATACGCAGCGCACCGTCAAGGTAGATCATTACCGCGGCGCCAACATGAGCTTGCGCCTGATGCCATTGCGCAAGCAGGGCGGCTTTGATCAAAATCTACGCGGCGATTGTTTCCGTTTTGAAATGGATGCGTGCCTCGGAGTTGCGCGCCAAGGTTACCGCCTACTCTTTGATCCAGAAGTGGAAGCTGATCATCACGAAGCGGCGCGGGTGATGAACACCGAGCGCTTCAACCCAGAGGCGATTTACAATAACGCCGCGAATGAAACATACGTCTTGCTCAAAAACTATGGCATGATTGGGCGCTACTGCCACGTGCTATTTGCTTTCCTTATTGGCAACTTTCCGAATCCTGGCCTCGCCTGGGGAATCGGTGGCGGCATCTTGCGTTTATTCTGGAACAACCGCAACTTATTTGGCTTCACGGCGATTGGACCTGCTTGGCGCGGCCGCTTGGAAGGTTTACGTATGGCGCGAAGTTGGCGCAGACAGCGCAGCCAAAACGCTGCTGCCGCAATAACGAGCTAAATGCTGGCGCGTACGTCGGCAGATAAATCTGCGGGCTGAATTACTCCGTCTTCGCAGAACGTAGCGGAGCGCACCAATTCGTTTTGTAATTGACGGATATTGCCCGGCCAAGAATAGGCACAAAGTAATTCCAGAGCCGCAGCGCTGACCTGCGCAGTGGGCATGCCATCTTTGCCCTGAGCTACCAATAGGAAACGCACCAGATGTTCGATGTCGCCGCTGCGTTCCCGCAAGGCAGGTAGTTCGAGAGTCATGACCGCCAAGCGATAGTAAAGGTCTTCGCGGAACTTTCCTTTACGCACACGGTCCAGCAAATCACGATTGGTTGCTGCAACAATGCGCACATTGACATGATGCGTAGCGTTGGCACCAACGGGGCGGATTTCGCCATCCTGCAAAAAGCGCAAAAGCTTGGCCTGCAGATCGAATTCTATTTCGCCAATCTCATCCAGAAACAAAGTTCCCCCATGCGCGGCATCGGCGAAGCCCTTACGGTCTTTATGTGCGCCGGTAAAGGATCCTTTCACGTGGCCGAAAATTTCCGACTCCAACAAATTCGCTGGGATTGCCGCGCAGTTCACTGAGATCAAAGCTTTGCGTCGGCGTGGGCCGTAGTTGTGTAAAGCCGAGGCCACCAACTCTTTGCCAGTGCCACTTTCGCCCAACACCAATACCGGAATATCGGTGCGCATGATGCGGCCAAGCAACTTGAACACTTGTTGCATCACCGGCGCAGCACCAATCATGCCGAACTCACTCGGCAACTCGCCCGCTGCGATGGGTTCAATCTGGACTTGCGTTAAGAGCCAGCCGCGCAACAGTTGCACGGCGGCCGCGCGCTCGGAACTAGGCAAGGAATCCAGCCTGTCGAGAGCGAGTTGCAAATCATCGAAGGCATCTTTCATGCTGCTCGGTTAGCCATCAAGCGCACGCCCTTTACACAATAGTTGACACCGGAAAAGACGGTTAGCAGCACCATCGCCCAGAACATCCCCGCAAATAGCCATGGGTTGCGCGTGAAGTCTAGCCACGGGATAAACAAGAAATCTGGAATGCCGCCCACCATACCAAGGGCAATCGAAATATATGTGGTTTGCAGAATCAGCTTCACTTTGCCGAACCAATCCGCACCAAACTGCATGCCGTTGCTTTCCACTACCCCGCGCAATGCGGTTACCAAAAACTCGCGGCCAATCATCAGAACGACAACCCACACCGGCATGACGGCACACAAATCACCATCGAATGCATAGATTTTGTCATCCACCGCCAAATAAATCATGGCGCCCAGAGTAAGTACTTTATCGACAACCGGATCGGCAACGCGGCCAAGTGCTGTAACCCAATTATATTTCCGCGCCAGATAACCATCGACGAAATCTGTAATCGAAGCGATGAGAAAAAGCCAAAAAGCCCAGAACGCATCGCGCTCCAGCGCGGCCGAATCCGCTTCCGCTTCCAAAATCCGCGCCATAAAAATAAACGCGCCAACGCCAAAAACAAGGCGCGCTGCGGTTACTAGGTTCGGGACTTGGCGGGTAAGCATCAGTTAGGGCTAGGAAGAACTTCGGCTTCTAAATCGTAGCCATCCGCAGCCGTAACGAGAACCTCCGGCATGGCGCCGGTGCTCAAATTGTGGGCCGGGTCATGGATCCGCACCACGCCATCCACTTCCGGGGCATCGGCCCAAGTGCGTGCAATAGCCCATTCACCCGCTGATTCGTCGACAAGTACCGGCAGACGTCGGCCAACTAAGGTTTGTTGGAAATCGGCGTGAATTTGTGCCTGCAGTTGCATCACGCGACCCTGGCGCTCCAAGGCCTCTTCATGGGAGCAACGGTCTTCATCGGCGCCGGAAGGTGCAGTGGCTTCGGGTGAAAACGCAAATGCGCCCAAACGCTCGAAGCGAAATTCTTCCAACCAATCAAGCAACTCATTGAATTCTTGCTCGCCTTCGCCGGGATGCCCGACTAACACCGTGGTACGCAAAACCATATCGGGCACTTCCTCGCGCAGGCGTTGCATGATGCGCCGCACACTCGCGGAGCTGCCACCGCGGCGCATATTCTTCAAAACTTTGCTAGAAATATGCTGCGTGGGAATATCGAGGTAGGGCACGATATTGGCGTGGCGGTTGAAAACATCCGTCAGCGCCCACGGGAAGTTGTTCGGGTAGGCGTACATCACGCGCAGCCATTTCAAACCCGCCACAGATGCCATCGCATCCACCAACTCGGGCAAACGCGCTTCGCCTTGCGCAAAATCGCGGCCATACCCGGTGCTGTCTTCGGCAACCATCACCACTTCGCAAACGCCCTTTGCAACCAGCGCTTCGACTTCGGCGACGACCGCCGCGACCGGCTTGCTAATTTGCTTGCCGCGGATTTGCGGGATGATGCAGAAACCGCAGTCATGATCACAACCGTGACTAGGGCGCAAGTAGGCATAGCTACGGGGAGTTTGGAGCAAGCGCAAGAACTCACCTTGGCCTTGCGGGGCACGCCCTCCAGAATCTTCACGCACCTTGCCGCCCTTGAGTACCGTTTCGACGATGCGCGCAACATTGGAGTAATCACTTAATCCAAGGAAGGCATCTACTTGCGGGAACTTCGCTTCCACTTCCGGGCGGAATTTCTCGGGCAAACAACCCGCCACAATCACGCCACGCAGATTTCCAGCCGCCTTTGCTTGCAGCAAATCTTGGATAACGCCCTCGGATTCTTCGCGTGCAGGGCCGATAAAGCTGCACGTATTCAAAATCGCGACATCGGCTTCTTCCACCGACCCAGTCAGGGAGTAACCCTCGGCACCAAGATGGCCGAGAATATTCTCCGAATCAATCAAGTTGCGCGCGCAACCCAAATGCACCAAAGCCACACGGATGTCCCGCGCTGAAGTTCGTAAGTCCGATGTCATTACTGCGGTTGGTTGTTGCGTTGCTCCCAGTCTTCCACAGTGAGAAGAACTTCACGGGCCTTGGAGCCGACAAAGGGGCCGAGCACGCCTTGCTCGGTCATGATGTCAATCAAGCGACTCGCACGAGTGTAACCGACACTCAACGCGCGCTGAATTAAAGACGCCGAACCACGACCACTTTGCAAAATAACGCGCACAGCATCATCGTACAGCGGGTCATCGACATCCGTGCCACCGGCAGTGGCACTCCCTTTCATCTGCACGAGGTCCTCAAGGAACTCCGGCTTGCCATGCTCGCGCAGGTGATCACAGATGAGATTGACTTCCTTGGTGCTGACGAATGCACCTTGGCCGCGCGTTAGAGTGCCACTGCCGGGAGAGCGGTAGAGGAAGTCGCCATTACCGAGCAAGCTTTCTGCGCCCATTTCATCGAGCACCACGCGGCTATCGATGCCGGTGTTGACGCGGAAAGAAACGCGCACTGGCAAGTTCGCCTTGATCAAACCGGTGACGACATCGGTGCTGGGGCGCTGGGTGGCAACCAACAAGTGAATGCCTGCGGCGCGCGCCTTCGCGGCAATCCTGGTAATCGAAGTTTCGACTTCTTTCTTCGCAGTCATCATCAGATCTGCCAACTCATCAATCACCACCACAAAGAACGGCACGGTGGTTGGATATTCATCTGCGTCGTAGGCGTCGCCTAAGTGCTTCTTCAGGCCAGCTTCACCCAGCGCGTTGTAATCGGAAATATTGCGCACTCCAGTCATCTTGAAGGTGTGCAAACGATCTTCCATTTGGCGTACCGCCCACTCCAGCACAAACGGTGCACGTTTCATATCGGTGACCACCGGGCACAACAAGTGCGGAATATCCGCGAACACTTGTAGCTCCACCTGTTTGGGATCGATGAGCACAAAGCGCACTTGATCCGGCGTGCGAGTGAGCAGCATGGTGACCAGAATGCTGTTCAAACACACCGACTTGCCCGAACCGGTAGTGCCTGCTATCAGCATGTGCGGCATCTTGGCCAAATCTTCGACCGCTGGGTTGCCGAGGGTATCGCAACCGAGGACCATCGGCAGGCTGTTCTTGTTGAAACTCAGATCCATTCCTTCGAAAACATCGCGCAAACGCACCGATTCGCGCACCAAGTTCGGCACTTCCACACCCACCGTTGAGCGACCCGGCAACGGGAACACGATCCGCACACCATACGTACCTAAGGCAATGCCCAAGTCTTCGCGTTGACTCTTCAACTTTTTCACCGAAACGCCGGCCGCCAACTTCACTTCGAACATGGTGAGCGTAGGGCCGCGCTCAGCGCCAATCACTTTGCCGTTAAGCTGGAAGGCATCGAAAACACCCTGAAGTTTGCGGCCCAACTCATTGATCTCACCACGCTGATTCTCGTAGTTGGACTTCTCGCTGATACTCAAAATTTCCATCGGCGGCAAAGAATCGAGGCGTGGTCGCTTCGCCCTGGTCCTGCGTTTTGCCAACACGGCTTCCTCGTTTTCCAGACGCGCAGAACGCATCGCGGGCGATTCAGAAATCCCCGGCAGCGAGAACTCTTCTGAATCCGGCGCATCTACCGGAATCACCGCTGGCGGCACTTTGTGGGTGATTGGAGCCGGTTCCGCAGCCGGTGCCGCGGCCGCCGCCGGCTCTACAGCAACTTCGCTCGGTTGCGCAGACTCCGCTGCCACCTCTTTGAGATCCTTGCCACCAAAACGCAACTCCATCTCCAGTTCTGGCTCAGGCGAAGCCGCCGAAGTTTGGGTAGCGCCAGCTTCGCCTTTATGCTCGAAGCTGCTGAACTGGCCAGTAAACATTTGCCAAAACCGACGTAAACCCGTGGCCGCTTTGACGCGATTTTCCACCGCCTCTTCCAAGATGGGTTTGCGCTCTTTACCACCCCATGGCAAATCCTGCTGGCGCAACGAACCTGCACTGCGCTTAAGAAGATCACGTACCAGCGGCACAAAAGCCCATTCCGTGGCCATAAACATCGAAAGCGCACCCAGCAGAGAAAGCACCACAATCATGCCGAAAGGACCGAAAGCCTCGGTTAATGGCGGCGTGACGGTGGAGCCAATAAAACCGCCTTGACCATTTTGAAAAGTATTCGTTGGTCCGGGATCACCGAGACCATGGGCGATTAACGATGTCGTGAAAGCCAACAAGACAATCCCGACCAGCTTGAACTCGGCATAACCACTGCTTTGTTCGCGCAGCAAACGCGCCACGCCCCAGAACGCACCGAACGCCGGCATGATAAAAGCACCGACGCCAAGAAAAACCAGCATGCCCTCGGCAAGGTTGTAGCCGAGGGCACCACACAAGTTCGGGCGGCCGCTTCCGTAATCGAGCAAAGCAACCAAAAGGAACAAAGACGCTGCGGCCAAAACCATGCCGAAGGGCTGGCGGCCTCGTTTGCCCTGTAAAGCTGCCAACGCCAACGCGCCGCACCAACGCAATGCCACGAGCAACGCCAAAATCGCGGTACCTGCCCAAGTCGTCACCACACGTAAACCGGTGCCAAGAAAACTCAATTGAGTTCCAGCCTGGTTGCGTTTAGGGGTGCTCTTCCGCGCCGAAGATTTCTTCGCCGCAGTTTTGCTCTTACTCACCTTCGTTTTCTTGCGGGATGCAGCCACTGTACGCCTACTATCCTAAGTGCTGGCAGCCGTGATTCCTACCGCCAGCACCAGCTGGCGTGCAAGTTCGCTTTTCTCTGCCGGCCCCAGCTGCCGACGCCCGCCGCAACCATCGAGCAGAGTGATCGCTGCCTGCACCGCCCCTTGTGCCGCAATTCCGTTTAAGGCCACAAAATCTAGGTTCTTGACCTGCAACTTGCGTAGCGCCTCTTGCTCCATAGAATCGGTTTCCAGGGCAAAGCCAACGGCCAAACGGGTTCCTTTTTGCGCCGCCAAAATGGCGAGAATGTCGGGATTAGGGAGCAATTCCAAAGTGAGGTGCTCCCCCGCCGCGCGTTTCAATTTAGCCTTGGAAACCACTGCGGGACGGTAATCTGCAACGGCCGCAACACCAAAAACGCCAGCACAGAGAGGCCAGCAAGCAATTGCCGCAGCCAGCATCTCCGCGGCAGATTCCACGGAAGTGAATTGTGCGCCTGCTGGAGGCTGCAAGTTCACCGGACCAGAAATCAAGTCCACTGCATGCCCGAGCTCGAGCAGCGCAGCAGCAAGCGCGTAACCCATACGGCCGCTGGAGCGATTAGAAAGATAACGCACTGGATCAATGGCCTCGCGCGTGGGTCCGGCTGTAACCAAAAAACGCGCCATCAGTCCGCGTACCCCAGAGCCTTCAAAGCCTCCAAATCCAGCGAGCTGATTTCGCCACGTTCTCCGCTGCCTTTCGGCAAGCTCTCAAAATATTCGAGCAAGTCAGCCTGCATCTTTTTTTTGCGTGCCGGTTCTTGTTCCACAAAATCAACACTCTCCTGCTGGCGATAACTCCACAAATTGGTGTGGCCATCTTCCCAAAGCAAGAACTTCCACTCCGGCGTGCGCCAGCCACGCTTCCGCTCACCACGAATATTCGAACTCATGGCTTCCAGGTAAACCGCACGCGCAGTGGAAGACAAGCCTTCGGGGGTGGCTGCCAGTTGCAACACAACCCCATGCATATACTCCACGCTTGGAGGCAAGGGAATCCCAGCCTGCGCCAGAAAGGTTGGCATGAGATCGTAATGGGTGACCGTTTGCGGTACACGTGTGCCAGCGCCCTTAGCACCCGGCAAACGCACCAACATCGGCACATGCTGAGTGGCTTCGTAAAGTGACGCAATGTGATTGTTCGAGTAGCCACCTTCGCCGAAACAATCGCCGTGGTCTGCCGTAAGCACAATCAGCGTGTTGCGCAAACCAGGATCGCGGCGCTCAAGCTGCGCAAGCATTTCTCCAAGCAGTTCATCGAGGCGTTCAATCTGCGCGCGATACAACGCCATATTCTCATTATCGAACGATGCAAAAGCTGGTGGAGTAGCAGTACCAATGGCAGCCAGCGCTTTGGAACGGCGAGGTTCGCTAGGATTGTTGGGTGCGTGAGCATCATATAAGTGCTCGAAAAGGAAAATAGGCTGCGTTGTTGGCACTTCTTCGAGCCAATCAAAAACGCGCTTTTGCACCACTTCGCCGGGGCTCGCAGCAACAGGACCTGCAGGAATAAACGGGCGGAAACACAACATCCAAAGGGCGTCGAAGTAATCTAATTGACGCAAGCGCATCAACCGCACTTCTTCAAGGCGATCGTCATAAATTTCGAATCCATTTTGGAAGCCGAAGCGGCCAAGCAAAGGATAGGCGGCAACAAATCCACCGGTGCGATAACCATTTTCTGCCAGGATGGTTGGCAGAGTTAGAGTGCCCGGCGCCATTGCATCGAAGACATTCGAGCGCACCCCGTGGGATGGCGGCAACACCCCAGTAAGCATGGTGGCGTGCGATGGTGCCGTAATCGGAGTGCTCGCACACGCATCCTCAAAGAGCATTGAATCGGCAGCGAAAGCGGCGAGGTTCGGCATGCTTAAACCCGTGCCGCCGTACTCACTGAGGACGTCGGCGCGCACGGTATCCCAGGTGATCAACACCAAGTTCGGTGCGTTTTCAGCAGCCACCGCAGTAGTGACGGCACTGCGCTGCGGCTTGCCATCGACAAACAAAAAGGCGAGTAGAAAAACAACACCGGGCACGACTGCGATATTCATGTATTGGCGCGCAATACGATCCCAGTAAGCGGAAGGCGCAAACGCAAAGACGCCAGCAATCAACAATCCAATCGACAACCGCGGCCAAGCGTCGGCGAGCAGTGCCCAATGGGTGTACATAAAAGCACACAATGCCATGCGCCCGCCAAATAAAAGCAGCGCATAGACCTTTTGCAGTTTCGCGCTAGGCAGCAGAACCGTTGGCAGGCACAGCAACCAATAAAAAGCTACAGGAGTAAAAAGCACCGTAAGCCATAACAGCAGCGGCGAGTGGACCATGGAGATCTCACGTGCGGTCGACATTTGCACGAAGTCGAACATGCTCAACGCCAAAGCGACGCGCAATACGGAAGAATCCTGTGCGGCCATAAAAACAGGATATCAGGATTGCAGGGCGGCGGTGATTGCAGCAATTACTTGCTCCACCTCCACCATACGACCATCACCCATTTCACCGCAGGCGGTTAGGCCACAGGTGGGACCCACTTGCTGCCAACCGTCGGCACGCAAAATTTGGACATTGCGTTGCACGGCGGGGTTGTTCCACATTTCGGGATTCATCGCCGGCACCCATAAACGTGGCTTGGTTGCGCCAAAGGCCAACGCCAAGCTGCCAAGTAAGTTGGGGGCGAGTCCGGCAGCGAGCAAACCCAAGGTGTTGGCGGTAGTGGGCACGATAACCAACAAATCACTGGCTCGCGCCAAGCTGATGTGATCCATACCAGAAGGATCTTCAGGGTGGAATTCATCTACCAGCGTGGCTTTCCCGGTGAGACAAGAAAACTGCAAGGGGCCAACAAATTCGGTGGCGGCAGCCGTCATCACGACTTGTACCTCGTGACCCTGTTGGGTTAATGCCGAAGCCAAAGCCGCGGCCTTAAAACACGCCGCAGAACCAGAAACGCCAAGCAAAATCGCAGCCATCAGAGTACCTCCTTGCGGTAACCGAGGATTTGTTCGACCTCAGCCTCCATACGTTCAAAATTATCGTTCAAGACTTGGTATTGATAATCAGCAGCGTAAGACATTTCCTCCGCAACAATGGAGAGACGCTGTTGGATTTGTTCCTCGCTTTCGGTACCACGACCGCGCAAACGTTGTTCCAGAATCTCGCGCGACGGCGGCATGACAAACAAACTGACCAAAGGCAGACCGCATTTGTGGAGTTGTCGCGCACCTTGCACATCTATTTCTAAAACGATGTCGTGGCCGCGGTCAATCGACTGCAAAACATGCTCACGCAAAGTGCCATAACGTTGACCATGCACCTCAGCCCATTCCAAAAACGCTCCGGCATCAATCCATGACTGAAATTGTTCGGCGCTCACAAAATGATAATCGCGGCCATCCATCTCTCCTTGCCGCGCCGCCCGCGTGGTAGCGCTGACGGAAAAATCCACGCCCTCGCGCTGCACTAAACGGCGCCATAAAGTGGATTTCCCGGAAGCCGTCGGCCCGGAAACGATGATCAAACGGCCACGCTTATTCGACATTGGCCAGCTGCTCCTTCATTTGCTGCAGCACCAATTTTTGAGCCACCACAAACTCCGACAATACGCTGTCGGAAGATTTATTGCCTAGAGTGGTGACCTCACGATGGCATTCCTGCACCAGGAACTCCAACTCGCGGCCCAAGGCTCCGCCGAGCCGCAACTTGTCAGCCAAACGATCCAAGTGAATATGCAAGCGCGCGACCTCTTCTTGCACATCGGCGCGCTCGGCGAGCAACACCAACTCACGTGCTAAATCGATTGGTTCGGTACGTTCGATTTTACTCAAAGCCAATTCCACGCGCTCTTTTAAACGCCCCGCCAACACTTCTTGCGCTTTCGGCAGCCGCTTCTCAATCTTGCTCAATAAGGTAGCTAAGTTTTTGCACAAGCGCTCAATTTCGCGACCGAGGCGCACTCCTTCTTGCTGCCGCGCTTCCACCAATGCGGCCAGAGCTTGAGTTGCAGCATCTTCCACCGCCTTCGCCACCGCCTTGGTGACCGCGGCTGATTCTTCCGAACCTTGATAAGCGCCAGGCAAAGCCAACAGTTCCGCCATCGATGGATCATGCGCCTCTAAACCCAACTTCTTTTCGGCCTTGCGCCACGCGGCAAGATAACGCTGGAGCACCGCCAAATCCAATTCCACCGCGCCGGCATCAAGGATTTTTACGCGCACGTTGCCATTCACGCTGCCCCGTTCCAAACCGCCACGCAAAATCGCCTCGATTTTAGACTCTAACTCTAAACGGTCACCGGGCAGCCGCAGCTTCAAAATCAAGCCCTTGCCATTGACCGAGCGAAGTTCGACGGAAGCAGAAGCATGTTGGTTTTCGCAACTGCCACGACCGTAGCCGGTCATGCTGTGCAGGGATTCAGATGTTGGGGCTGTTGCCATCAGGAACTCCAGGCAGGGCCGCTTGCGCAGCCTAGTTTAAACCAGGGCGTGAGCCAGGCTTGATGGCCGGGCCAACTTGAGGATCAGCACATAGCGGGCATTGTGCAGCCGGCCATGATGGAACTTCCAGATCCATCGCACGATAGAACGGGATGTCACCGAAAGGATTCGCCGAACCACTGCGATTCACGATTGCAGCGGCAGAAATATTTTGCACACCCATCGCGCGCAACATATGGACCACTTCACCGGCACTCTTGCCGGTGGTCACCACATCTTCTGCAACCAGCACGCGCTCGCCTGCCTCTACTTGGAATCCGCGGCGCAACACGAAGCCACCTTCCGCCGCGCGCTCGGCGAACAAACCGCGCACACCAAAGGCGCGTGCCAATTCATAACCGAAAGTAACCGCACCCATTGCAGGGCCAATCACGACATCAAATGGTTGCTCTTCCGCCCGCGCTTGACGCACGGCAGCGGCCAATTGTGCACAAACTTGGGCAGCGAGTTCAGGGTATTGCAGCAGCTTTGCGCACTGCACATAACGCCCTGCATGACGGCCCGACGACAGCAGAAAATGCCCCTCTAAGAGTGCCTCTGCTGTGCGCAAAGCAGACGCCGTATTTTCAGCGAGCGCTTCTATCGAGGAGGCTGTCATCACCGGACTACTGGGTTACTGGAACCACAGGGTTGCCAGCACCTGCGCCATCACCACTATCTTGACTGCCTTCAATACCGGCAGGGAATTCCAGTGCGGAGCCATCGTTGGCGTCGCCGGAAACCCAGTGCAGAGCCAACGCGGACACACAAAACACCCCAAACAGGATGAAGGTCACGCGGTTTACACCCCCAGCGCGCACGCCGAACGTTTCGGCACCCGCACCACCAAGAGCGCCACCGAGTCCGCCGCCTTTCCCTTCCTGAACCAAAACGACCAGGATGATGAGCAGCGCCGAAGCGAAGAAAAGTAAGTAAAGAAGTACTGTAAGCATGGTAGTAGTGCTTGGCGACGCCGCCGTTTAAGCCGTAGCTGCGTCGATGATGGGACCGAAATCGTGAATCGAAAGAGATGCGCCGCCAACTAGGGCGCCGTCAACATCTGTTTGGGAAAGAAGCTCGGCGGCATTGCCAGCTTTGACCGATCCGCCGTAGAGGATGGGAATGGTGGCCGCTGCCTGGGCACCCAGGATATCGCCAAGTAGGCGACGGCATTCAGCGTGGGCTTCTTGGGCCATCGCCGGGGTAGCCGTTTTGCCGGTGCCAATCGCCCAGACTGGCTCATAAGCAACGCTTACGCGCTCCGCTTGAGAGGTCTTCACCACTTTCAAAGCGCGTAACTGGCGCGCCAAAACCGCAAAAGTTTTGCCGGACTCGCGCTCCTCTAGAGTTTCGCCGACGCACAACATGACATCCAATTTCGCGCGTAAGGTAATTTTGACCTTGTCGCTCATCATGGTATCGGTTTCACCGAAAATGTGGCGCCGCTCCGAGTGGCCAATCAGCACCACTTTCACCCCCATATCGCGCAGCATATAAGGAGAAATTTCGCCGGTGTAAGCACCCTCTTTTTTGCCGTAGCAATTTTGCGCGCCGAGGATGACGTTGCTGCCTTTCAGATTACGACGAACATAATCGAGGTGTAAGAACGTTGGGAAAACCGCAACTTTGCAGGCGGGATTTTCGCCTTGGAATTCGGCAACATCACGCGCTAAGGACGAAGCCTTGCGCTTGGTGAGGTGCATTTTCCAGTTGCCGGCAATATAGGGAGTGCGGGACATTGATTCGGCTCAGACTTTGGGTTGGTGGGACATCGCGTAGCAAAGCTCACGGTCACAGGCGGCAAGCACTTTGGCGACGCGGGGGACGACCTCGCGGAAAGCCGACAGTGGTAGAGCTTGATCGGCATCCGACCAAGCTGCACAAGGGTTGGTATGGACTTCCACAAGGAAGCCATCCGCGCCGGCGGCGGCGGCGGCCAAGAGCATGGGTGGAACCAAATCCGCGCGGCCAGTGCCGTGCGACGGATCCACGATGACCGGCAGGCCGGTTTCTTGTTTGAGCGCCGCTACCGCCGACAAATCGAGCAGGTTGCGCACGGCAGGATCAAAGTGACGTAGGCCGCGTTCACACAGCAACACGGAGGGCGCATTGCCCAGAGCGACGTATTCGGCTGCGTAGAGAAATTCCTTCAAAGTGGCGCTCATACCGCGCTTCAATAACACCGGCTTGCCGACGCGTCCGACTTCTTTCAACAACGGCGCATTGCTCATGCTGCGCGAACCGATTTGCAGCACATCCGCGTGTGCGGCGACGTGGTCTAAATCGCGAATATCGAGGACCTCGGTAACGACTGGCAGCCCGGTGGCGCGGCTGACTGCGGAAAGAATTTCGAGACCCGGCACGCCAAGGCCTTGGAAAGCGTAGGGCGAAGTGCGCGGCTTGAATGCTCCGGCACGCAAAGCGGTAGCACCCGCTGTGACCAGATGTTCCGCCAGTTGCAACATGGAATCGTAATCTTCGACGGAGCAAGGGCCGGCAATGAAGCTGGCATAACCAGCTCCGAACTTGGCCGCACCGACCTGAACCGCTTGTGGCAGACGCTGAAGGGCTGCGGAAACGGGCGCGTTTTCAGCCAACACGGCGTCGACGCCCTCCCAACTGCGCAGAGAATCAAGTTCAGAGACTTGTTTTGCGCCCTTGATGTACAAGATTGCCGCATTTTCTAGCGATCCAGCCACCGACCAACCGCGCTCTTCAGCCCAAACCTGCAGGCGCGCGCGCAACGCCGCCACCTCAAGGGGAGCTTGCTGTTTGAGTCGGATTTGAAACACCTGGTGATCGCGAGTGAGAAGGCTGAGCAAAGCGCCGTTTGCGTAGGGGGGGTGACGCAAAAAACGGCTGGAAACTATAGGTTTCCGCGCAAAAATGGTCAATCCTCACCCCGATTCTACCCGCGCCGCCTATCCTGTGCCCCGTGAACCGCATCGAGAAGGAAACCCTGGAGCTGGAACGGCTCCATCCCGCCGCCAGCCGCTCGGCAGAATCGGCTGGCCGTAGCTTTGAAGAAATCCCCGATGAGTGGCGCACCCGTTACGAACGCGACCGCGATCGCATCATTCACTGCTCGGCGTTTCGACGCTTGATGTACAAAACCCAGGTGTTTGTGAACCACGTCGGCGACAACCAACGCACGCGCCTGACCCATTCGCTGGAAGTGTTGCAAGTTTCGCGGTCGCTGGCGAGCGCGCTGAATCTGAATGAGCCGTTGTGCGAAGCGATTGCGCTGGCGCACGATTTGGGCCACCCGCCTTATGGGCATAGCGGGGAAGTCTTGCTGAATGAAAAAATGGCTGCGCACGGCGGCTTCGCGCATAACCGTCAGTCACTGCGGATTGTGAATTTGCTGGAGCAACGCAGCCCGGAATATCGTGGTTTAAATTTGACCATGGAAACCCAGGATTGTTTAAAAAAACACGAGAAGGTTTTTGATCCGGCAAGCGGCACACAGTTACGTTTTCCACGGCTCGAAGGACAACTTGTGGATCTTGCCGATTCCACGGCCTATCACTATCACGATGTGGATGATGGGATTCGCGAAGGCATTTTGGATCCAGTTCAAATGCGCACCGAGTTGCCCCTCTGGGAAATGGCTGTAGCCGCGGCGCAAAAACGTCATCCAGAAGAAGCCCATGGGACTTTGTTATGGCGACGCGCGGCGAACGAATTATTGGGTTTAGCGATTGCCGATGTGCGCGAAGAATCTGCGCGCCGTTTGCTCGCGACCGCTGCGCGCTCGGCCGTCGCAGCCCAAAGTTGCGAGCAGCGCTTATTGGGCCATTCAGAAAGTTTCGGCTCGATGGTGGCTGGCCTACACGCGTACTTGTACGCCAATATGTACTTGAAAGAGGAAGTGAACTGGCATGTGCGTCGCGCCACCGAGTTGCTCGGCAAAGTTTTTGATGCGTTGCTGCAGCGCCCCGAGCGGGTGCCCGAACAATTCCTCGAAAATGCAGAATCACCCCACCGTGCCGTGTGCGACTTTGTGCAAGGCATGACCGATCGTTATGTCGATGCAATCGCCAAAGAACTCGGCGTGCTCCCAGCCTATTAATCATCATGTTGCCTAAAGTTGCGCTCATCTACGATTTTGACGGCACCCTGGCCCGTGACAACATCCAGGAGCACTCCTTATTGGGGTTATTGGATGAAGAGATTGGGCCGTTTTGGGATCGGGTCGAAGCACGCGCGCGCGACGCCAATGCCGATCAGATTTTGATGTACCTGTTTGAGATTCTTGCCTCCGCCAAGCGCAAGGGCATCAAACTCACGCGAGATTTGCTCGAGCAACATGGACAGGCCACGCCGTTATTGCCGGGGGTGGAAAGCTGGTTTGATCGCATTGATGTTTTTGCCAGGGGTCTGGGTTTAGATCCAATGCATTACATTGTTTCCTCAGGCAATGAAGAAATGATCCGCGGCACCGCCATCGCCCAGCGTTTCCAATACATCTTCGCCTGCAAGTACCTCTTTGATGAAAACGGCGAAGCCTGCTGGCCGAGTGTGGTGGTCAACTACACCACCAAAACGCAGTTCCTCTTCCGCATCAACAAGGGCATCGAGAACTTCTGGAATGATCGCTCCTTGAATGCCTGGATGGAAAAGCCGACCCGCCCGGTGCCATTTGAGCGGATGATTTTCTTTGGCGATGGTGATACCGATATCCCCGCAATGAAGATGACGCGCGAACAAGGCGGTTACTCTCTTGCCGTTTTTGACCCCTCCAAATGGCAGCTGCGCGTTACCAAGGAGAAAGTCCACAAGCTGATTTCCGAAGACCGCGTGAGCTACGTGACTTCTGGTGATTACAACGAAGACAGCTTGCTGGATGCTACCGTAAAGGGCATTTTGAGCCGCATTAGCCGTCAGTTTACTTAAGGAAGCTCTAATTTAAGGCTTCGCGCCACTCAGCCACACCACGCGCGCGCCTTCTGCGGCGGCGGGTAAAGTGCGCGGCTTGGGCATTTTGTGCGGTGCAAAGGGGAGCAATCCTGTGCCTTGCGCTACTGCGGTGCGTAACCATTCCTGCATCACTTCGATTGCGCACTGACATGCTGCCCAGGGTTCGTACCCCTTCGCAAGGAAACACGCGATCGCTGTGGATAGCGCACAACCCGTGCCATGCAAATTCTCGGCACCCTCAATACGCGGATGCCGAAACTCGATGGGATCCTGCAACAAATCCGTGAGCACGTCGGCAATCCAGGGCAAGGGCGTACCGCCTTCCAATTCGGCATAATCCGCCGCGTGTCCACCTTTTAGCAACACTGCCCGGCAATCCTGATAACGTTCACCCGTACCGTATTCAAAGGCATTGGGCGTGACCAAACGGCATAACGGAAACAGCTCCATTTCCATCAAGCGCGCGCCCGCCACCGAGTTCAAACGCTCGGCGCCCAGCGTACGCGTGGCGGCGCAAACGGGATCGAGCACAATGGGAACATCTTTATGCCAGGGTTCGAGCGCCGCAACCACCGCAGCAACCACATCCTCGTTACCGAGCGCGCCAATCTTGATCGCGTCGACACCGGCATCGAGCGCAAACAAAATTTCATGCGCCACAGCGGTTTGCTGACGCGGCGTGGCGGATTCTAAACCGACAATACTTTGCACCGTATCAACGCACACCACCATCTGCGGATGCTGGCCCAAAGCCTGACAGACGGCAGCGTCCATTTGCACACCGGCACCTTCTTGAGGGTCGCTTCCGCCTAAACAAAGCACCCCAGCCATACGTTACACCTCGCGAGTGATGAAGTCTGCCATGATGCTGTAGCCACAGTCCACATACAGGACTTCGCCAGTCACACCAGAGGCCCAATCACTGAGCAAGAACATGCCGGCTTTGCCAACATCTTCACCTGTCACGTTGCGGCGCAGCGGTGCTGCTACCTGCTGAATATCGACCTTATCTTTGAAGCCTTTGACCGCAGAGGCCGACATGGTCTTAACCGGGCCAGCACTAATCGCATTCACACGAATGCCGGTTGGGCCCAAATCATTCGCCAAGTACCGCACACTGGCTTCCAACCCTGCTTTGGCCACACCCATCACGTTGTAAGACGGCACAGCACGCACCGCGCCGAGGTAACTCAGCGTGAGAATGGAAGCATTCTTGGTGAGCAGGCGCTCGGCTTCACGGCAAATCGCCACGAGTGAGTAAGTGGAGACATCGTTCGCGAGGCTAAAACCATCGCGGCTAGTATCCAAGTAACGGCCTTGCAATTCCTCGCGCTTGGCGGTGGCAATCGCGTGCACCACGAAATCCACCTCCGGCATAATCTTCTCGATTTCCGCAAAGGCGACTTTGATGTTTTCATCCGTGGAAACATCGCAAATGATGGGCGTGGGAGAATCTAGCTCCGCCGCAAGTGGTGCCACTTTGCGCAAAAAACGCTCGCCGCCAACCGACAAAAGCACTTCCGCACCTTGCTCATGTGCAGCCTTGGCGATATGCCAAGCCAGACTGTATTGGTTAGCGACTCCGAAGATGAGTCCCTTTTTTCCTTCGAGCAACATGCGTATTTAACTATTTCGAGGTGAGATGCGGGGGTCGCCTGGCGTGGGCGAAGGGGTATTGTTGCCGATTGGTGTCAATATTGGAAGAGAGGATAGAATCTGGGCTTCATGGCTGGCATTCCACTTGCCCTGCGCCATCTTGAGGACCTCATCGGCTATCGTTTTCGCGACCGCAGCCTGCTGGAACTGGCGCTCACCCACGCCAGCATCGATGAAGACCACAATGAACGGCTGGAATTCCTCGGCGACGCGGTCCTCGACCTCGTCGTCAGTGCGCTGCTATTTGCAGAGTATCCACAGGAGCGTGAGGGGCGGCTGACGGAATGGAAAGCGCTGCTGGTGTCGCGTGCAACGCTTTCGCGTTTAGGTGAGCGCCTGGGGCTAGATCGCTGGATTCGCAGTGGCGGCAATTTAGATAAGCGCTTTAGTTTGCCGCGTTCTGTTTATGGAAATGCAATCGAGGCCTTGTTGGGTGCGGTTTATCTAGATTGCCCAGCTGAAACCGTCATCGTCACTTGCCGAACGATTGCGGTGCGGTGGCTGCACCACGATTTGGCCGCGTTGCCGGAGAACCATGCCCGGATGCAGGCGAAACAAACACTGCAGAACTGGGCGCAAACGGTGCGCGGCTCGATTCCGGTGTTTCACTTGACCGATTTTCACGAGCATCCGGAAACGCAGGCCTTTCAGGTAAGCGCCGAAGTGGGCAATCGTTCCTTTCCTGCGGCTTGGGGTGCGAGCAAAAAAGAAGCCGAGCGTCGCGCTGCTTGGGAAGCGATTTTGATTCTGCGCGCCGAGGGGTCCATCGCCAGTTAACTTATGGAAAAAATCAACTTGTTAGAAAAGCTCGGGCTGTTCGAGGAAAAGTGGACCCCCAAAATCATTGGCGCGCTGAATGGCCAAGAAATCAAGCTGGCCAAAATCGAGGGTGACTTTGTGTGGCACGCGCATGCCGCAGAGGATGAGTTATTCCTGGTGCTGGAGGGCTCCTTGGTGATGAAGTTCCGCGATCAGGATGTTGCGCTCCGCGTGGGCGAAATGCTGATTGTGCCGCGCGGCGTGGAACACATGCCCTATGCACCCGAGGGAGCGAGTGTGTTGCTGTTCGAACCGGCGGGCACTGGCCATACCGGCGATGTGGTTTCAGAGCGCACGGTACTTGATCAGGAATGGATTTAACTGCGCGTTAAGCAGGCCGTCAAACCCAACTTCACGGGAGGCCATTCGTTATCGAGAATGGAGTACACCACGGTATCGCGAAAGCCGCCAAAGGATTCACGGCGATGTTGACGCAACACTCCATCCTGTTTCGCCCCAAGGCGCAAAATCGCCTGGCGCGATGCGGCGTTGTGCCAATGCGTACGGAACTCCACCGCAATCGCCGCGCGGTCTTCGAATAGATGTTGTAGCAGCAGTAACTTGCACGCACTATTGGCCGACGTACGCTGGATACTTTTCGCCAACCAGGTGTAGCCGATTTCGGCACGTTGATGGGCGTGATCAATATTGCAAAATCGCGTGGTGCCCACCGCTTTGCCATCCAAAGCGGTGCGAATCAAAAACGGTACCGCACTCCCCTCTACTTGGGTTTGTAAGGCACTGGCAATGTAGCTGCCCATTTCTTCCACGCGCGGCACCAAAGTAAACCACAGTTTCCACAACTCACCATCCAGAACCGCCACGCGCAGCTCCTCAGCATGCTCGGTGCGCAAAGGCTCCAGCGTGACGCCATGCCCACTCAGTTCTACTTCCGTTAGCCAAGTTGCCATTGCGGCTTATCCTAATCCCCCGCCAGCGCTTCTGCGACTAGTCGGTCGTCATTCGTCGCTGCCACTCTTGCTCAAGATTCACTCGCTGGCTGCACCAATCCACTATTCTATGTGCATGCGAGAGATTGTCTTTTTTGACGGCGCGTGTGGGGTGTGCAACGGCTTTGTGATCCGCACCGCCGCAAATGACCGTGCCGAACGCTTTTTTTACGCGCCCCTCGGCGGCCTTACCGCGCGCCAATGCGGGATTGATGAAACCGATAGCGTGGTGGTGGTGGTGGAAGACGAAGCGCATGGCAACCGCATTTATTTCCGTAGCAGAGCCGTGCTGTACTTGATGAAGCACCAGGATTCTGGCTTTCTGCGCGGCGTGGCCCATGTTTTTGGCTGGATTCCAGCAGCATTGCTCGATGTTCTCTACCGCGGCGTGGCAAAGATCCGGCACCTGGTGCCGACTTCAGGCAAAAGGGCGGCCGATAGTTCCTTTGCCACGCGCATCCTGCCCTAAACTACGCCCCTATGGCGACGCGTCCACCTTCGCGGGGCGGCGCCGGGAAACGTTCTTCTGCGGAAGATCTTGCACCCGTCGCGCTGCTGCGCGCCACCCCATCCTTTCACGACCTGGCCGCCCAATGGAGCAGCCAGGCGGATTTGCGTTTGCATTGGGGAGGCTTGTGGGGCTCGGCGAAAGCGCTGATGAGCGCGGCGCTGAACGCGGAACAGGATGGCCCACTGTTGGTGATCACTGCCGATGCCGCCGCCGCCGAACTCGCGGTAGACGATTTAATTGTTTTTGGTGCCGGCGCAACCCCGTTTCCGGCGCGCGAAAGTTCGCTCGGTGCGGAAGCGGAAGTTCTGCGCGAACGTCATCACGCACTGATGTTGATTGAGCGCGAAGGCTACGGCGGCATCGTGGTCGCGCCGCTCGCTGCCCTGATTCAGCCAGTTCCTCGCCCTTCTGAGCAAGATGCCAGTGGTATTCTGGAACTCTCCGAAAAAATTAAACTCGATCCGGAGCATCTGACCAAAGTCCTTGTAGATGCCGGATTCGAGCGTGTTCCGGCCATTTCCGCTGCAGGAGAGTTTTCGCGGCGGGGCGATATTCTGGATTTTTTTGCCCCCGCGATTGGCGAGCCCCTGCGCCTGGAATTCTTCGATGACGAACTCGAAAGCATCCGCGTTTTTGATCTAGCCACCCAGCGCACCCGCCATGTGTTGCGCAAGGTTTCCGTGCCGCTCGCACAAGACCTCAAAGAAGCTGCCGACGCCAGCGACCTGTTGCCACTGGAACGTTTCCCCGCCAATACGCGCGTGGTGTTTTGGGAACCCGCCGCCATCGACGACCGCCGCAAGCAATTGCGCTTCCTCGGCCCCGCTGCCGTGGCCGCACTTAACCGCTTCGATCGCCTATGCACCAAGCACCCGGTGTTGGAGCTCGCCACTTTGCCGGGTGAAGATGGCACGCTCACCACACTCAGTGTGGAAGAATATTGCCAAGGAGTGGCGCCCGGTGTCGGGGCTTTGGCCGAACGCGCCGCCATGGGTGAACATGCAATCGTGTTGTGCTCCAACGATGCAGAAGCCGATCGCCTCCAGCAAATCCTGCACGATAGCGGTCAAGAAAAACACCTGCTGAAACTACAAGCGGGCGGACTAGAGCGCGGCTTTCGCATTCCGGAAGCGCGGCTGACCGTCATCCACCATCGCGAATTCATTCCTGGGCACGGGGCCCATCGGCCGAAGCCAAGGCGTCGGCGTGATCATGCCACGGCGCCGATTGAAACGATCATGGCGCTCAAGCCAGGCGACTTGGTGGTGCACGCAGTACATGGCTTGGCGCTTTTTCGCGGGTTGGATCGAGCGGAAAGCCAAGCTGCGCAGGATTTTATTCTGCTCGAATTTAAAGATGCTGTGGAACTGAAGGTGCCCGTCTCGCGGGTGGATTTAGTCGAGCGCTTTATTGGTGCCGGTGGCGCCAATCACCAACTGGATCGGCTCGGCTCGGGTTCTTTTGCGAAGCGTCGTCTCAGGGTGGAATCGGCGGTCGAAGATTTGGCGGCGGAGATGCTTGAGATCCAAGCCGAGCGCGAAGCGGTGCCTGGCTTCGCCTTCCCGGATGGCGGCGAAGAGCAACGCGAGTTTGAGGCCTCTTTTCCTTGGGAGGATACGCCGGATCAAGCGCAAGGCATGGTGGAAATTCATGCCGATCTTTCTTTGCCGCGCGCGATGGATCGGTTGCTCTGTGGCGATGTGGGTTATGGCAAAACCGAACTTGCTGCGCGCGCGGCTTTTCGTGCGGTGCTCGGCGGCAAACAAGTTGCTATGCTCGTGCCAACTACGGTGCTGGCCGAACAACATGTACGTTCTTTTCGTCAACGCTTCGCCGATTGGCCGGTAGTCATCGAGGTGCTATCGCGTTTGGTGAAGCCAATCAAAAAGCGCGAAATCCTTGCGGGTTTAGAAAGTGGCACCGTTGATTTGGTGATTGGCACCCACCGCCTGTTATCAAAAGATGTGAAGTTCAAAAACTTGGGCTTGGTGATTATCGATGAAGAGCAACGGTTCGGCGTGCGCCATAAAGAGGAGCTCAAACGCAAACGCGCGCAAGTCGACATCCTCACGCTCACTGCAACCCCGGTGCCGCGTACTTTGCACATGGCGATGGCCGGCATTCGCGACATCACTTCTTTGAGTACTGCACCAGTCGGCCGCCAAGAAGTGCACACGGAACTACGATATGACGACGAAAAAGCGCTGTTGCAAGATGCACTCGAACGGGAACTAGCGCGCGGCGGCCAAGCCTTCTTCCTGCACAATCGGGTGAAGACTCTGGATTTAACTGCTGAACGAATTCGACGCTTGGTGCCGAAAGCACGGATTGTGGTCGGCCACGGTCAGATGGAGCCGCGTGAACTCGAAAAAGCCATGCTCACTTTTGTCACCGGCAAGGCCGATATTTTGGTCGCCACCACGATCATTGAAAGCGGGCTCGACATCCCCAACGCCAACACGATTTTTGTCGACCAAGCACAGCGCCACGGACTTTCTGATCTCCACCAATTACGCGGACGGGTAGGGCGCTCGGAAAAACGCGGCTACTGCTACTTGCTGATTCCGCGCGGTAAGCCCTTGCCTCTCGATGCGCGCCGTCGGCTAAAGGCTATCGAAGAAATGCGCTACCTTGGTGCAGGTTTTCAGCTCGCCGTGCGAGATTTGGAAATCCGCGGCGCGGGCAACTTGCTCGGCTCCGAACAGAGCGGGCACATCAATGCGGTAGGCTACGAAACCTACCGACGCCTGCTGAGCGAAGCCGTCACCCGCATGCGTCGCCAAGGCAAAGTGGCTGCCAGCGGCATTCCACCGGCGTGTGATTTGGCGCTCGGTCTCAGCGCCGCGCTTTCCCCTGAGTTTGTGCCGGAGGAAGAAACCCGCTTGCAGTTGCTGCGGGAACTGGATCGCATTCGCACCCCTGAGCAAATCACGGCGGTACTGGATGCTGTCCGAGACCGCTTCGGACCACCCCCCGAGGAGCTCCATAATCTTGCCAAGCTGTTCTTTTTGAAGCACCGTCTAGGCCTACTTGGGCTGGATAGCCTGCAGCGAGTGGACGACCACCTCTCTTGCTCCTTGCGTGAAGCACGAACTTTCGTATCCGCAATGGATGGTCGCGGCATGGATTTACGGGTCATGACCGCCCGCAAAGCGCGTTGGATGCTCCCGAATCCGGCTGCCAGCGCCGAGCAAGTCCTTCAGTTTGTCTACACCACAGCCCTCGCTTGCCCCTTGCCGCGGAAACAGCGAAAATACACCCCAGGCAAATCCAAGTGAAAACATTTCTACTCGCACTTCTACTTTCCGCAATGGGCAGCAGCGCTGTTTGCGCGCAAGGCTCCGATGATTCCAGCGTGGATCAAATTTTGGTCATCATCAATGACCAAATCCTCACCGGCTCGATGGTTGAGGATATTGCCGTGCGCATCATGAACTCAAATGCCGATGTCACCATCGAGGAGGCCGGCCCAGAGGCGCTGAATATAGCGATTCGCCGCATTCTCTATCGTGAGAGCTTCCTCCGCCTGGGCCTCGATGAAAGTATGCTGGATCCCCAAGTCGAGGCGAGAATCCAAGCGTTGATTCTTGAAGATGGCTCACGCCAGCGGTTTTTGGATAAGGTCAAGCGCGATGGCTACCACAGCATTGAGGATTTCCAGAAAGCCTTGCGTCACCAATTTATTGAAGGGACCGTGGCGGGCATCGTCAGCGGCACCATTCCGTCGCCGAATGATGGCAAGCGCGCGATTTCCGATCCATCGCCAGCACAAATACGTGCGGCTTACCAGGACAACGAGATTTACCGCCAACGCCCTGCTGAATTTGAGTGGGCGGCGCTGAAATTCCTCAATGACCCAGCCACTGCCCCCGCCGCCGACCGCGCTGCGGAAACGCTCAGCCGCCTTGGCAAACACACCATGAGCATCCCTGAGGCGCTGGCGAAAGCCGATAGCGTCAGCTTATTCACCGAAATCAGGGCCGGCGCCAAAGAAAACCTGAAGAATTTCTTGGAGACTGCCGCCCCGGGCGACTGCATGGAGCTCACCAACAGTGTTTCAGGCGTCCTTCAGCTGGTGCTCGTCACCAAACGTTCCCCAAGCCGCGAGTTTAGTTTTCAAGAAGCGCAACTGCTTATATTGAATGATCTTAGGATGGAAGCTCAAAACTCTTCCGTAAGGGCGGAACTTTCCGCAATGTATCTCAGCTCCTATTCGTGGTTTTCTCCGGAGCTACGCGGGCTGCGCGAGAACCTTGACGGAGTCTTTGGCGAAAAGCCCGACCAAGAATCCTTCTAGCTGTAGAATAATCCGCCCTTTCCGCGAACCACTGTGCTGGTGCCGCGTTGTCCCAGGGAGCCCATGACTGAATTCCAAAACGATTACACCGATTACGAGTACCACCGCCCGTGGGAGCATGAAACCTCCTTCAACGATGTGCTCGCCGAGCAGCTCCGCCGTGCTCCTTACGTGATTGCCTCCATTGCCCTGCACGCCCTGATTTTCTTAATCGTGGCGGGCATCATGATTTTGAAGGGCAGTAACAAGCATGAAGTGCCGCAGTTTGTTGCGGCGCAGGCAGAACCACCTCCTGAGGTGGAAGAAGAGGAGGAAATCATCGAGGAAGTCGTTGAGGAAATCATCGAGGAGCCAGTGATTCAGGAAACGGAACTCGAAGAGGTTGTCGAACAGGAAACCCTGGAAGAAACCGGCGATCCGGACATGAATGCGGATGCCGCTTTCGATTCCGACGCCTGGAACAACGATGTTGGCCTGGGTGGCGGTGCCGGTGGTAAATACGGTGGCCGTGGAGGCCGTGGTGGCGGTAAAGGGGGCACTGCGCAGGAAAAAGCGGTGCTCGATGCGCTGAAGTGGCTCAAAGATCACCAGTCGCCTGGCGGTTTCTGGGATGCAGACCAGTTCATGTACAACGACATCTATGAAGACAAGGAGCCAAGCACTGGCGCGGGCAACCCGGTCAACGACGTCGGCCTTACTGGTCTGGCGCTGCTGGCCTTCCTTGGGAACAACCACACGCTGACCAAAGGTACCTATAAGAATGTCGTAAAAGACGGGATTACTTGGCTCACCGATGTACAGCAAGATAGTGGTCTGTTCGGCGATGAGGCCGGCAATTCCACGCTATACAACCAGTCGATTGCCACCATGGCCTTAGGCGAAGCCTACTACTTCTCTGGTCAGTCGCCACTGTTCAAGAAGCCCATGACGAAGGCCGTCAACGTGATTGTGAATGCACGTAATCCCTATGGTGCCTGGCGCTACGACTTGGAGCCAAACGGCGACAGCGACTCCTCCATCACTGGCTGGATGGTCTTCGCTCTGAAGACTGCAGAAGACAACAAGATCGCAATCGATAAGGGCGCTTTTGATGGCGCGGAAGTTTGGTTCGATTCGATGCAAGACAAAAACACCGGTCGTGTTGGTTATGCCTGGGGTGAAGGCGGTGGCGGACCTGGTTCGCTGCCTTCGCGTCCACCCCAGTACCTCGACAAGTTCCCGGCTGAAAAGTCGGAGTCTTTGACCGCCGTGGCTTTGCTCTCACGCATCTTCATGACCGATCATGACAAGGTCAAGAAATGGTCGGATCACCCGAACTACGACATGCTGAAAAAGCAGGCCGATTTGATTTCTTCCAAGCCTCCGCGCTGGGATGAAAACGATGGCTCGATTGATATGTACTACTGGTACTACGGCACCTTCGCCATGAACCAGTGGGGCGGCAGCCAATGGAAGGATTGGAAGAAAGCGATTGAAACTGCTTTGATTCCTAGCCAACGGCGTGAAGATGCCGAAGACAACTTCTTCGGTTCTTGGGATCCGGCGGGCCCGTGGGGCGATGAAGGCGGTCGTGTTTATTCGACTGCAATCTGTGCACTGATGCTTGAAGTGTATTACCGTTACGCTCAAGTGCTCGGCGCTCGCTAGAGAAATCATTCTCTACTTTCAGGGAGATGACATGCGTCATCTCCCTTTTTTTATTTCATCGAACCGGCCAACCGATTGTCACGTTATGCAAGACACGATGGAAGAACACTCATTCAATGAAGTCCTCGGTGAGCAGCTACAACGCGCGCCTTACTTAATCGCATCACTCTTTTTGCACTTTCTCATCGGCCTATTCGTTATGGGCATTTTGGTGCTCACCGCGAAACAAGAAACGCCACCGCCGCAATTCGTTGCAGCCGCTGCCGAGCCGCCACCGGTGATAGAAGAGGATCCTATTGTCGAACCCATTGTGGAAACTCCGCTGATTCCGGAACCCGTTGTGAACGATATTCCAGTGGAAACGGAGGAGCCATCACCAACGCTGGAAGACGACGGCGATCCAGAGATGACGGCCAAGGAGCCTTTGGAAGCACACGAGTGGAATGGTGTTGTTGGCCTTGGTGGCGGCGCCGGCGGCAACCAGGGCAGCCGTGGGGGCCCGGGTGGTGCAGGAGGCGCCTCACCCACCGAAGCCGCAGTTGCAGGTGGCTTGCAGTGGCTCAAAGACCATCAATCGCCGGGTGGCTTTTGGGATGCGGATGGGTTCATGCACCACGATCTCTTTGCTGATCAAGCAGCGAGCGACGGCGCGGGCAACCCCGTCAATGACGTCGGCCTAACTGGGCTTGCGCTGCTCGCCTTCCTTGGTAACAACCACACTTTGAATAGTGGTGCGCACCAAGCTGTGGTGCGCGACGGAATCACTTGGCTACTCGATGTGCAACAAGATCGTGGCCTGTTCGGTGAGGAAGCTGGTAACTCCACGCTGTACAACCAAGCGATTGCCACCATGGCTCTGGGCGAAGCCTACTACTTCTCGGGGCAGGCGCCGATGCTCAAGAGGCCGATGACGAAAGCGGTCAATGTGCTGGTGCGTGCGCGTAATCCATACGGTGCTTGGCGCTACGAATTGGAGCCGAATGGCGACAGTGATTCCTCGATTACCGGTTGGATGGTTTTTGCGCTGAAGACTGCGCAGGAAACCGGCATCGCCATCGACAAAGGCGCATTCGACGGCGCTGAAATTTGGTTCGATTCGATGCAAGACAAAAATACCGGACGGGTTGGTTATACCTGGGGCGGTGATGGTGGTGGTGTGGGCTCTTTGCCTTCGCGCCCATCCAACTACATCGAAAAGTTCCCCGCCTACCACTCCGAATCGCTCACGGCTGTTGCGTTGCTGTCGCGCATCTTCATGACGGATAGCGCCAAAGTGAAACGTTGGAGCGATCACCCGAACTACGCCATGCTGAAGAAGCAGGCTGATTTGATTGCTTCCAAACCTCCACGTTGGGATGAAAACGATGGCTCCATTGATTTGTACTATTGGTACTACGGAACCTTCGCCATGAACCAATGGGGCGGCAAGCATTGGAAAAACTGGCAGAACGCGATTGAGGCCGCTTTGCTTCCGAACCAACGGCGCGAGAACCCCAAAGACAACTTCTACGGCTCGTGGAATCCTGCCGGTCCGTGGGGAGAAGAGGGTGGCCGCGTCTACTCCACGGCCATCTGCACCTTAATGATGGAGGTTTACTACCGCTATTCCAGAGTCCTGGGAGCTCGCTAGCCTTCGAAGTTGGATTGGGGGTTCCTCAGAAAAAGCAACTTCCAAAAAAACCTGACCCAAAAGGGCTCCTGACTGTTAACGTTGGGGTGAGAAGGGTGCGGCTTGTGCTCCATCCTTCTGTTTCTGCTAACCCCTTTCCCCTTCGTACTACACAGATGAAAAGCATTACCCTCTTGGCCGCCTTGTCCTTCTTCGGCGCCACCACTCTCTCCGCGCAAGTCATTGATGTGAACCAGCCAAGCAACACCGTTTACATGGCGGCGTTCGGCCAAGGCGATCTTGCACAATCCTTCATTCCTACCATGGCTACTTGCTCTGGTGGCGGTGTCGAAATGCAGGCCGGCGCCGGCTTCAGCGGCACATTCACCTGCGAACTATGGACTGGTCTGCCTAACGCTGGTGGAACTTTGCTGGCTACCGGCAGTATCGCCTCCACACCAGGCAACTGGGCCGATGCCATGTGGGCTCCTGTTCCAGTTACCATCGGCACCACCTACTACATGGTTTACACCAACACCGATTCCGGCATGGGAATCGCTGGTGACACCAGCAACCCTTACGCTGGTGGCCAAGTGTTTGCCAACCCTGGCTACGGCGGCTTTGCCAACTTTGATTACACCTTCCGTACTTGGGCAGGTGGCGGACCAACCTTCGCACTGACTGCAACCGGTACTCCTGGTGGCACCATGACTTTTGATGTTTCGGGCGCAACGGCTAACGGCCCAGTGGCGTACCTCTACGCTTACGGTCTTGGCTCGTTCGCAGTCAACAACCCATTCACCAGCAATATCGTTACCACGGGCTTGAGCTCGAATGGTTTCACCGTTGCTGCAGTCGTCACTGCAGATGGCTCCGGTAACTACAGCTTCTCTACGGGCGTTCCAGCGCGCGCAGCAGGCTTTGTTCACGTGCAAGCAGCAGATGGTCTGTCTGATGCACTGAGCGCAGTCGCTTCTCTGTAGTTTTTCTTAGAACCTTCTGGTTCTTCCTTAGGGAGGCAGCTGCGGCTGTCTCCCTTTTTCTATGCCACCGCCGCTAACTCCAGGAAGTCATCCACGCTGGCATTTCCCATAGCAAAACCCTAGCCTACTCACGAGGGCCAGGGTTTGGAATTGCGAGCTCCCAAGGAGGAGCCTGCCGACAGCATTTAGCGCAGGGCGTTGACCGCTGCTGCGAGGTGCGACTTCTTGCGCGCGGCAGTGTTGCCATGTAACTGGCTCCACTTGACATTCTTATCGATCATTTTGGTGGCCATCAAGAAACTCTTCTCTGCATTCTCGAGGTTGCCCTCTTCGATTGCATCGTTGGTGCGCTTAATCCAGGTGCGCATCGCGGAACGGCGACCACGATTACGCTCACGGCGCTTGAGGCTCTTCTTGAGGGAAGCTAGGGCTGACGGGGTGTTCGGCATGTCGTTGGTGGGTCCCGCTGAAACGGGCGGAACAGTTTAGAGTAATCGCCAATTAACGCAAGCGCCTTCTGGCCAGCTTTAATCCGTATTGCCTTCGCCGCGGGAGGCTCTTAAGAATGCGTCGGAATCCAACCCAGATGCCTTGGTGCTGTCGCTAGCGTGGCGCAGGGCTTGCTCGGCGGCCAGGTTTTTGCGCGCGCGCATCGCTTCGGTATCGCGGGGGTTCGCATCCAGGGCCTTTTGGAAGTAATCCAGCGCGGCATCGACCTCGCCTTGAGCCGCGGCCAGGCTGCCTGCGCGCTTGGCAGCCTCAGGGGTGTACCTAGCCAGAGCACCAAAAACACCAAGGGCGGCGCCGGCATATCCAGCGCGCTCCAGGGCATCTCCCCACGCAATGCCACGCGGGAAGTTCGCCGGATCCTTGATGAAGGCGCGGCGTAAAGCACGCGCTTCGGCATCTGGGTTGCGCGTAATCTTATTGAACCGCGCAGCTAACGCCGCAGGGCCAGAGCCAAGTTTCTTTAGCACACTAGATTTGCCATCACCATTGGCAATCGCAGCCGCCGTTAACAGCTCGGCCGCAAGACGCTCGCCAGGCGCAAAATCCAGGACCTGATCACACAGCTCCACTGCAAAATCGGCTTGCCCGCGTTCGAGGGCTTGGGCAGCCCTATCCAGATGCTTTTTGAGATTCATGATGCAGGTTGCGGCCTTTCAGGGATTGAGATTCCGCCACGGTATTCTAGGGTACTACAGCCATGGACATCGTCCTTTACCCAGATCCGCGTTTACGCGCCCAAAATGCTCCCGTCACCACTTTCGACGCAGAGCTCGAGGCCAACACGCGCGCGATGTTCGCTTTGATGTACGCTACCGCCGGCGTGGGGCTGGCGGCGCCGCAAGTTGGATGGAATGTGCGCCTGATGGTTTATAACCCCGAAGGCAGTACCCCCAACCCACCCAGCGAAATGGTGCTGTGCAATCCAAAGATTGTGTGGAAGTCCAAAGAGAAGGAAGATGGCGAAGAGGGTTGTCTTTCTTTCCCAGAGATACATGGCCAGGTCACCCGGCCCCTCCAAATCCGCGTGCAGGCACAAAGCTTGACCGGAGAAGCCCTAGAGATCGAGCTCGAAGGTTGGGAAGGGCGTATCTTTCAACACGAACTTGATCACCTCGATGGCATTCTGTTTATCGATCGTATGAGCCCGGCCTCGAAAGGCTTAGCGAAAGCGGCGCTCGAAGACATGATCCAAATTTACAAAGACCAGCTTGCTAGTTCTTAAAGGCCGCGCTGCGCTGCCCGCTGCATTTCACGGCAGCGGTTGCGTTGCCACCGTCGGAGTTTTCGACGGCGTGCACTTAGGCCATTTCCATGTGCTGCGGCAAGTGGCGTTACGCGCGCAACAACGTAACATGAAAGCGGTAATGGTGACCTTCGCCGATCACCCCAAAGCCGTGTTGCTCGGCCAAGCACCGTCCACCATCACAAGTTTGGAGCATCGCCTATTGTTGTTTCGGCGCGCCGGAATCGACGCCACGCTAGTCCTCAACTTCACCCCCAAATTACGCGAGCTCACCGCCGAACAGTTCACGCGCAAAATTTTGATTGAGGGTTTGGATCTGCGCGAATTGGTCTTTGGCTTTGATAGCAAATTCGGCAAAGACCGCGGCGGCAATCTCGAGTCGCTGCAACCACTCGCGCAGGAACTAGGTTTCGCACTTACCCAAGTTCCTCCCCTTATGGTGCATGGCCACGCCATTTCCAGCACTGCGATTCGGGAAGCCGTACAGCTTGGTGATTTGGCCAAAGCCGGCCTCATGCTGGGGCGTCCGGCAAGTTTGCTCGGCACCGTCGTGCATGGCGACGGCCGCGGCAAAAGTTTAGGTTTCCCCACCGCCAATCTTGATTTGCTACACGCATTGCAACCCCCCACTGGTGTTTATGCAACCTTCGTATGTATCACCGATGAAAGGCCAAGCAAGGTTTTGCCCGCAGTCGTCAATCTTGGGAAACGCCCCACCTTCGAAAACGCCGGACACTCCATCGAAGTGCACTTGCTTGATTTCGAAGGCGATCTTTACGGCCGCACCCTCGAAGTTTTCTTCCTGCAGAAACTGCGTACCGAACGCAGCTTCGCCAGCGCCGAGCAGCTCGCCGCGCAAATCGCCCGGGATTGTGCAGCCGCGCGCAAGGTGACCTCCGCTGCCGGTGAAGAATGGGTCATCCCTGGAAAGTTTCTGCCGATTGAAAGTCCGACGGCCCGCACCATGCTTGGTATGCTTTAATCGCAACAAAACTGAGATTAATTCAACCTATCCCCCAGCCTTTTTTCACCACGGCGCCGTTTTCTCGTTTATAGTCAAAATGGGCTGTCGCATTCTGTGCATCCCTTTCCTAATTCCCCTTTAACAAACACTACCCATGCTTAGCATTCTTCCCCTCCTCCTCGCCCTCCCTCAGATGGGTGCCGGCCAAATCTACGACTACAACGGTGATGTCCTAGCAAGTGGTCCTGGCTCCTACGCCCCAGGCGATGTTCTGAACACTCTTAATCTTAATGCTGCGAACTTCACCGGCGCATCCATCGACGGCACCACTCTGCTGCTGCTCAATGGCAGTGGTGCGATTTTGAAGTTCGATGAAGCCACTGGCGCTCCTCTTGGCTCTGTGCCAATTTTGGTCGCTGGCGATTACGGTCTAGGTTTCGATACCACCCGTAACCTTTACGTCACTACCAACGCAAGCAGCGACACCGTATCCACCTATAGCCTAGGAGGCACATTGCTAAATAACTGGCCAGCTCCAGGCAGTGGCCCCGTAGGCGCAGCATACGATCCAGGCCGCGATGCTTACTGGATTACGGATTGGTCCGGTAACTTCGTTGCGTCCATGGATGCCACCTCCGGTGCAGTCCTCACCAGCTGGGATTTGGCTGGTTTTGGTGCCACCCGCTCTGCTGGTGTATCTTTCAATGCTGCAAATGATCAAGTTATTGTTGGCAGTCGTGACACCGGCGCTGTTTACGTTTTGGATGCAGCAACTGGCTCACTGGTGCGCACCTTCGCCGGACAAGATTTCGGCAGCAATGATCCTCACGGAATGGGCAACAGCAGCAGCGGCAACGTTTGGCAAACTGTTGCATCGGGCGGCAACGTATACGAGTTGGATCTGGACAACGGTCCAACCGGCCCTAGCTATGCAATCACCGGCCTCGCTGGTGGCGGCACGGCAACCTTGACGGTCTCTGGCGCCACTGCTGGCGGCGGCGTTCTCATCGGTTATTCCTTGACTGGCGCAGGCCCTACCAACACTCCTTTCGGTCCTGTTGATATGAGTGCTCCTATCACGCAGTTGCCAGTTTTGACTGCGAACGGTGCCGGTGTTGCTTCCATGACCACTGGCGTTCCAGGGCGCGCGACTGGCTTCACGGTTTATACCCAGGCAGCTGACCTGAGTACTAGTGCGCTCACCAACTCGTTGGCCGAAGTCGTTCTCTAAGGCCTTTTGCCTTTGCCGAGCGGCCTCCCTTCTTTGGGGGGCCGCTCTTTTTTATTTTCCGCGCCTCCCCAAGGGCGCTGGACGATGCTATGATTTCCGCCCCACCGGAGTTAGATTCCTCTAAATCCATGGGCTGCGCCTCCTTAGGGCGCACGGGAGGATAGCTCAGTTGGTAGAGCAATGGACTGAAAATCCATGTGTCACCGGTTCAACTCCGGTTCTTCCCACCAAATCAAAAACCGGGCGGCTTATGTGAGCCGCCCGGTTTTTGATTTGGGCCAAGTCCGCGTTGTGATGCGAACTTAGTCGCCTTTTGGCTTCTTGCTGCCCGCCATCATCGCCGCCAAATCAGGCGCAATGGTGACGCCCTTTACCGATCGGACTGGAGTTGCCGCGGGAGGAGTTGGTTCCGGCGTTGGTTCCGGAGTTGGTTCCGGCGTTGGTTCCGAAGTTGCCACTGGCGTTGGCGCAGGCGTTGGTTCCGGTTCAGCCTTCACCGCAACTTCAGCTTCGGCCTCAGCTTCTGCCTCCGCCTTGATTGCAGCTTCCTGCTCAGAGAGCAACGCACCTTCTAGAGGTTCTGCATCAACCGCATCTTCAACTAGCGGCGTTGCAGTACGACGTCGGCGCGAACGTTTCCGCTTCGGGCCGTCGCCCTCTGCTTCCTCCGCTTCAGCCTCTGCTCCTACCTGCTCGCTGGAATCCAGTGCTGCAGCTTCCGCTTGCTCCGTCTTCTCTTCGACGACGCCATCTTCCACAGCGAACGGAGTGGGACGACGCCGGCGCGTACGCCGTGGTTTCTCAACCGCTGCCTCCACCTCAGCTTCTACTTCCGCAGTGCCACCTTCGGTAGATGCACCTTCCGTGGCTGCAGCTTTAGAAGACTGGTCTTGCGCATTATCTTCCTCTTCAAAGCGCGCAATAGGTAACGGCTCCAGGAGGCGGCCCCGCCGTGGTGCAACGCGCAATGCGCGCCCCTCAACAGAATCTTCTGCATTTGCGGCAGTGGAGGACCGATTTTCTTCGCTGCCTCCCTCTGTACGTTCCGTACGTTCTCCACCCTCGTGACCCTCAGGGGCACTACTGCGAGAACGATTACGACCGCCACGACGACGTCGGCGGCGGCGCGGCACGCCGTCCTCTTCTTCTAGGCTAGAGGCGGGCGCACCCTGCAAATTCACCCTGCCAAGCTTTCTGGCTGGCGCAGCATCTTCGAGTGGGATTTCCTCATCGGTGAGCGGCGCCACTTTGCCAAACTCATCCGAGTAGGCGCCCTCAATGGCATCCGCCAGGGGACGCTTTTCGACCAACGGCTCGCCGAGAAACACGCTGATGAAATTTTCGACTTCATCCAGCGACAGCAAAGTCATGTCGAGCATATCGGTGGCGCGCGAACGGGTATTCGCATCCGGTGGCTTGATCAACAACAGCGCTGCGCTTTCCCGCTCTACGCCGAATATCTTTACCAAACCGCGGAAACGCGCCGAGTAATCTTGCCACTGGCCAGTTTTGCACTCTAACCAGAATAGGCGCCCATCCACGGCAGCCATCAAGTCTGCTTCAAACTCCCGGCTATCGGGCAACATACCCTTGACGTTATATAGCAGTTGGAATTTCGCTGCGCTTTTCGACGCGCGTAAACGCCGCGTCAGTACCGCGCTAACGTAAATCTCCAACCAACCGCCGGTCAGGAACTGGCCAACTTGCCCATCCCGGGTAGGAATGACGCGCAGCTGCCGCTTGGGTGACCGGTGATAATAAAAATCTTTGAGCATGCCATGGCGATGCAGCAAAGTACCCAATTGCACGGCGGCCGATCGCTCCGCGTGGGTATAGCCATCAATATCAATCCGCTGGCCGCGCCCTGTTGCCACACACCGTTTCACCTTCTCGTAAAAGTTGGCGAGCAAGTGAAAGTGCATTCCAAGATGCCGCGCCAAGTGTTCGAAAGCCTCGTTGCGGTTGAGGTCGTCTTGCCCTTCGTACGTGACCACGCCACGTGTCTTCAGGTAATCCACCAACAACCCCACCGGGGCATCGTCTGGCACCACTTTCGGCAAGCTGCGGCGTTGCGGCGGTCGATGATCGGAACGCTCTTCGCCGTCGAAACCTATGCGCGTGCGGCTGGGCCGATCGCGGTCGCGATCACGGTCGCCACCTTCCTGATTTCGATCTCGTTCTTGTTCGCGACCACCGATACGAGATCGGCCGCCGCGTCTAGTTCGAGAGCTGGAGCTATCTGAAATAGTCCTACCACCGCTACCGATTGACTCGCGAAGCAGCTTGATTTCGTTGTGTAAAGCCCGTAGTTCCCCTGCTAAGTCTTCTGGGGTAACTCGGGCTTGGTCCGGGGAGCGAGTGCCACGGTATTCAGCGTCGTGGCCATCCGCTCCCGAAAAGAGGCGTTGGAACCAGCCCATGTTGGGGGGATTATGGCGGTTGACACACATCTTCGCAAGCAAGAATGCATCTTCTGCCTTAGAAGGGGGCATACTCCGATTTGGTCATGCTCGCCCTCTTCCTCTCTCTCCTGCTCAACCCCGCCAATTTCGTTCCGGCGCAAGATCCTCATCCCGTGAATCACCTCATCCACGAAACCAGCCCCTACTTGCTTCAACACGCACACAACCCTGTAGACTGGTATCCGTGGGGGAAAGAGGCCTTGGAGCTCGCCCAAAAACAGCAAAGACCGATTTTCCTCAGTATTGGCTACTCAGCCTGCCATTGGTGCCATGTGATGGAGCATGAATCCTTCGAGAACCCGGAGATTGCTGCTTTTATGAACGCCCACTTCCTGTGCATCAAGGTCGACCGCGAAGAGCGTCCTGATCTGGATGATATTTATATGGGGGCGGTGCAAAGGCTGACGGGCAGCGGGGGTTGGCCCATGTCTGTGTGGCTGACACCTGACCTAAAGCCATTCTACGGAGGCACTTACTTTCCACCAACCAGTCGTTACGGGCGCCCTGGATTTCTCGAAGTCCTCACCAACCTGGAGGGCGCCTGGCAAAATCGCCGCGAGGAAATCATCACTGCGGCGGATTCGCTGACGGAAGCCCTGGAACTGAAGTTCGCGGATGTGAGCGAGAGCGCTGGTCTCTTGAGCTTGGCCGCCCTGAATCAGGCGGAAGAGGATTGGGTGGCAGCGATACGCACTTCTTTTGATAAGACCGATGGTGGATTTGGCGGAGCTCCGAAATTTCCGGGCGCCGAGAAAATCCGCTTCTTGTTAGCGGCAGCGCAACGTCATCCGGGCACGGAGGCTGGGCGGCATGCCAAAGAGATGGCGCTGTTTACGCTGCGCAAAATGGCGTCGGGCGGCATGTACGATCGTTTAGGTGGTGGCTTCGCGCGTTATTCGGTGGATGGCCAGTGGCTGATTCCGCATTTCGAGAAAATGCTTTACGACCAGGGCACCTTGATCCCTGCGTATTTGGAAGCTTGGCAACTCAGCGGGGATGCGTTTTTTGCCCGCGTCGCCCGCCAAAGTTGTGACTATCTTTTGCGCGAAATGCAGGCGCCCGGTGGTGCGTTTTTCAGCTCCACCGATGCCGATAGTGAAGGTGAGGAAGGTAAGTTTTTTGCGTGGACCCCCGAAGAGTTGAAGGAAGTGCTTGGTGAGGAACGCGCGAATTTTGCGGCCGCACTTTATGGAGTTACGCCGGAAGGAAACTTTGAGCACGGGAAATCGGCTCTGCGCGCGGCGATGTCGGCAGCGGATGCCGCCACAGCGGTAGGGATTGCTGGCGACGCCAACGCTCTTGAAGAATCCGTGCGCGCTGATTTGTATGCCGCGCGCTTGCTACGAATTCCGCCGGCCACCGATGACAAAATCCTCACCGCATGGAATGGGCTGGCCATCGATGCCCTCGCTTTAGCCGGGCGCATCCTCGGCGAGGAGCGTTACACCACTGCTGCTGCCCAAGCGGCAGACTTCCTACTCGCCAATCTGCGCACCGAAGATGGCCACTGGTTACGCGCCTGGCGCGCAAACAAAGCCCAGCACTCTGGCGTACTCGAAGATCACGCCTATCTATGTCGGGCCTTTGTCACGCTGTTCTCCTCCACGGGCGAGCGGCGCTGGCTGGATGCGGCGGAGCAAATCGGCACGCGTATGTTGGCCGATTTCTGGAATGAGCAAAACGGAATTTTCTTCGATACCGACGGCCGCGATCCACTGCTCTTACAGCGCCTGCAGCAGCCATGGGATGGTGCGATTCCAGCACCCAATGCCGTCGCCCTGGAAAGTTTGCTCAAGCTCCACGCGCTCACCCAAAAGGATTCATGGCTGACGCCGGGGCAGCGTGGCAGTAAAGCGATTTACCCGCTGCTGCAGCGCAGCCCGACTGGATTCTGCACGAGTCTGCGCGTGTATCGTTGGGCGGTGGTAGAGCCGGCGGTGGCGGTGGTGATTGGCACTGGCGCAGCGGCATCCTTGAATGGTTGGCGGCAAGCGCTCAATGCTGCGGAGTTTTTTGACGCCGTGCCCGTGCTGCTGCCCGCTGCAACCGCTGAAAGTACTCTCAGCATTTTTCACAGCCGCGTGGCCGTCGATGGCGAAGCAACGCTTTATTACTGCGTAGGACAGAGCTGTCAGCTGCCCCGTACCAAGCCCTAGGCTTAGCTAGAATAACCCTGCATGGTCGCCCCGGCTCCAACTCCACTAACCCGCACGGAAGTCGCGGAACTCTACCGTCGCCCGTTGCTCGATTTGGTTTTCGAGGCAGCGCGCATGCACCGTGCGCACCACGATGCGCAGCAAGTGCAATGCAGCACGCTGTTGTCGATTAAAACTGGCGCTTGTCAGGAAGACTGCAAGTACTGCTCGCAGTCGGCGCATAACAACAGTGATTTGGAGCGCGAGAAATTGCTCCAAACAGATCAAGTGTTGCAAGCTGCGCGTCTCGCCAAAGCCGGCGGTGCCGATCGTTTTTGCATGGGAGCTGCTTGGCGCGCCATCAAGGACAACGCAGATTTTGACCGCGTTTTGGAAATGGTTCACGCAGTCAAATCTTTGGATTTGGAAACCTGCGGAACCTTCGGCATGCTCACCCCCGCGCAAGCGCTGCGCTTGAAAGCTGCGGGCTTGGATTATTACAACCACAACCTCGATACGTCGCCCGAGTACTACGCGGAAGTGATTACCACGCGCACCTATGAAGATCGCCTCAACACTTTGGCCGCGGTACGCAAGGCTGGCATGAAAGTTTGCTGCGGTGGAATTCTTGGGATGGGAGAAAGTGAAGAGGATCGTATTGGTTTACTCCATCAACTTGCAATTCAAACGCCGCCACCGGAATCCGTGCCCATCAATGCCTTAGTGCCCATCGAAGGCACGCCACTTGCAGATGTGCCGCCGCTAGCTTGGGATCAAATGGTGCGTGCGGTAGCCGTAGCGCGAATTTTAATGCCCAATTCCATGGTACGTCTGGCGGCTGGCCGTCACGCCATGAGCGAAGAAGCGCAAGCAATGTGTTTCCTGGCCGGTGCCAACTCCATCTTCTTAGGTGACCAGCTGCTCACCACTCCAAACCGCGGTAAAGATCGCGATCAAGAGTTGTTCCATCGATTGGGGCTAGAAGGCATCCACGCAAGCGAAGCGGCTGTTGTGGTCGAAGTTTGAACTCCCCACTGAATGACCAGTTGCGGGCCGCTGCAACAGCATGGCAAGCCGCAGGGTTGCAGCGCACACTCAGTACCGCCCAGGGAATTGATTTCACCACCAACAATTACTTAGGGTTGGCCGGCGATGATCGCGTGGCGGATGCCATACGCGAGGCACTTGCAGGCGGTGAGGCTGGTTTGCCAGCTTCGCGCTTATTGGGTGGTCAATCGCCATGGCACGCCAGCGCCGAGCACGAAGCGGCTTTTTGGATGGGCACGCCAGCGGCGTTACTGTTCCCGAGCGGTTGGCAAGCCAATCAAGCTTTGCTGACTACTTTCGCGGATGCCGATGACGTGCTCTTTAGCGATGCACTCAATCATGCCTCTTTGATCGACGGCATGCGTTTGAGCAACGCCAAGGTGGTGGTATTCCCCCACCAAGACATGGCTGCCTTGGCACAAGCACTGGCCGGTGCTGGGGGCGCGCGCCGCCGCTTGATTGTGGTAGAAGATTTGTACTCGATGGATGGCGACGCCGCGCCGCTCGCCGAATTGCTGCAGCTATGCGAGGATTTTGATGCCTACCTGATTCTCGATATGGCGCACTCCGCAGGCTTGTTCGAAGAACGCGTGCCCAATCACGCACGTTTACTCGCGCGTATGTTCACCGGCGGCAAAGCCCTGGGTTTGGCCGGTGCGTTTGTGTGTGGAAGTCGCGAAGTGATCGATACCTTGATCAATCACGCACGCAGTTTTGTCTTCACCACCGCCACTCCACCCATGTTGGCGGCAGGTTTGCGGCGCGCTATTCAAATCGCGATGGGTGAAGAGGAACGAAAATCCACCGTCTTGTCACGCGCCGAACTGTTGCGCACACTGTTGATTGCTGGTGGCGTAGCCGTGCAGGGTGACGCACCGATTGTGCCGGTGATTGTTGGCGATTCCCAACGCACCATGTTGGTCGCTGCCAAAATTCAGCAAGCCGGTTTTGACGTGCGTGGAGTGCGCCCACCAACGGTGCCTGAAGGCACTGCGCGTTTGCGTGTGGTTTGTCACGCCAACCACACGGTGGAGCAAATCCAAGACTTAGCTGCGGCCATCATCAGCGCCATGGCTGAAGAACAACGCCGCAACCGCATTGAAGTCATTGCGCCGCCAACGACACCTCAGCCCTTAGTGGTTTGCGGCACCGATACCGACATCGGAAAAACTTTAGTTGCAGCATTGCTAGTGCGGGCCGCGATGCGCTTGAAGCATCCGGTGCATTATTTCAAGCCGCTGCAGACAGGTCGCGATTCCGATACCGCAACGGTGCTGCAGCTGACCGAACTTGCGCCTGAAAACGCACCTGCGCCGGCGGTTCAATTACCTCTACCGGCCTCGGTCGATCAAGCCGCTGCACAAGCGGGCGTCGTCGTTCAAGTTCAGCAATTGCTCGAAGCCACGCGCAAAACTCTACAGAGTGTTGCCCACGCCACTTGGGTGTTGGAGTGCGCGGGCGGTTTGCGCGTGCCGTTGAACGCCCACGAGGATCAGGCCGATTTCTTGCGCCTCTTGCACGCCCCGGTGGTGTTGGTGGCGCGCAGCGGCCTCGGCACTTTGAATCACACTTTGTTGGCGGTGGAAGCGCTGGCGGCGCGCCGCATTCCACTGCGGGCAATTTTTGTAGTTGGCCCACCGCACGCGCCAAACATCGCCAGCTTGCAAGCGCGGCTCGGCACTCTACCGCTACTGGAAGTGCCAACCTTCCGCGAGCTAACGGTAGAAACTCTGGATTTCTGGCTCGACGCCGAGCCACGCATCGCCGCTCTGTTTGATACCCCGCGCGCGCCCTAAATCTCAGTCGGCCGCACCAACTTAATGGCACCCACCCTCCCTGAACGTGATCGCGAAGTTTGCTGGCATCCATATACGCAGCATGCGCTGGATACCGAACCGCTAGCGGTGATTGGCGCCAAAGGTGCTTGGCTGGAGCTCGCCGACGGCACCCAACGTTTAGATGCAATTGCCTCGTGGTGGGCAAACTTGCATGGTCACGCACGGCCCGAATTGCTCGCTGCAATGCACGCGCAGGCAGCACAACTCGACCACATCCTGTTCGCTGGCTTTACCCATGAACCGGCCGTGTTGCTGGCGGAACAGCTGTTGGAAATCGCGCCCGCACCGCTGTCCAAAGTTTTCTATTCCGACAATGGCTCCACCGCCGTGGAAGTCGCACTCAAAGCCGCTTACCAAACTTGGGTGCGCCGTGGCGAGCCGGCGCGCACCGTATTTCTTGCCTTAGAGGGCGCCTATCACGGCGATACTTTTGGCGCGATGGCGGTAGGCGAACCGAAACCATTCTTCGCCGAGTTTTCACCTTTCCTATTTCATGTCGTATTGGTGCCGCCGACCGCCGCCGCCTTGGAAGAGGCGCTCGCGGATTTAGCCGGGCGTGTTGCTGGTTTCATTTTCGAACCACTGGTGCAAGGTGCCGCGGGCATGCGTTTCCACAGCGTGGATTTTTTGCGCGACGCCCGCCGGATCTGCGATGCGCACAATATTTTCTTGATCGCCGATGAAGTCATGACTGGCTTTGGTCGCACTGGCTCGCTTTTCGCCTGTGATCAAGCAGGCATCGGCCCAGATTTGATGTGCCTAGCCAAAGGTTTGACGGGCGGTATTTTTCCGCTCGCAGCAACCTTAGTCAGCGAAGAAATTTATGCAGCATTCCTCGCTGAGGAACGCGCCAAAGCCTTCTTCCATGGCCACACTTTTAGCGGGCACCCGATTGGCTGCGCCGTGGCCCTGGCTTCGCTAAAAATTCTGCGCGCCGAAAACACGCCACGAAAACTGCAGCACATTGGCCACGAGATGGAGCGAGCTCTGGCACCGGCGCGAGCACTACCGCAAGTGAAAGAAGTACGTCGCTGTGGCGGCATCGTAGCTGTGGAGCTGCATCAAAATACCTTGGAAAATGGCTACCTAGCTGCCGTCGGCGAATCCTTGCGCAAAGCCTGCCGCGCGCATCCAAGGGTGCTGCTGCGACCGCTTGGCCCGGTGCTCTATGCCATGCCTCCGTCGTGTGTGACCGATGAAGAATGTCATCTCATCGGCACCGCAATGCTGGAGTTAGTGGAAGCCCAACCAGATTTCTAGGTAAGGCCCAGGGACCATTTGCGTATCCCCCACGTTGTAGCTGATGGGCAGACGCGCGCCGACAAAAATGCTGGTCTCGTTGAGCGAAAAACGCAGGCCAGGGCGCAGGGCAAATACCGTCGAACCGGTGTCGATTAATTCCGTGCTTTGTAGCCAGTCTTTGCTGCGATACACCCCTTCCAAGCCAAGGCTGGCTGAAACCGTCGAGTGCGCTTGCCAGGCCAAACTATAGTAAGCCTGCAAAAGGTTGCCCGGATTCAACTCGGCATCGGATGCGCCAATGGGAAAAATCCCCACCACGCGCGCATTGTGTGCAACCGAATCTGAGATGGATCCGGACCACAGCACGCCAAGCAGAGGATCCCAAGTGCCGCTACCGAGCTGCACCAACGATGGCGGAACGACTCCGGCTGGTGGCGCATCCAACTGCTGGCCGGTAGGAAACTCCAGCCCGGCAAGTAACCCCCACGCTTTGCCATCCCACGGTTGCCAAATGTGCGTCAACAAAATGTCGCCGATTCCAGACGCGCGCGCCAGCACTGCAGTATTGCTGCGTTGCTCCATTTCAAGGCGCGGTAAAATCAAACTCCAACGATGACGATGGTTTTGAATGAATTGAAGATTCAGCGCCCACTGCTGAAACTCCGTGCGCATGCCACCAGCATTCGCTACTTGATGCGCTCCCGCATAAATTTTGTCGCTGACCGTTGCGCTATAGCCAATGCTGACGCTCAGCCGCTCCGTCCAAGGCAAACTGTCCACTGCGTACTCCCCAGTTACAGGATCCACCATTTCCAACCCACCGACCGGCAGGTTTGGGGTTTTTCAGCCACCTCATTGCGAAAATGCAGGGGCAGCAAGAGCCGCGCTTGCGGCAAGAACGGTCAGTGTCCATTGGAGTGTCATGATTGCGGAGGCTAGTTTACGGGCTTGCTAATACGAGAATTCCAAAATCGGGTATGATGGGCGGTTGTCCTTAGCAGACCGAGGACATAAACACCGCGTTTCAGCGGCGCTTTCGCATTCCAGAGAGCACATTTCTCACGGTCTGTTTGGGAATCCATGTCAGAAGAAGAAACATCCATGCCGCGTTTTGCGGATTTTGGGCTTAAGCCCGAATTGTTACAAGCCGTCGAAGCCTCCGGCTACGAAACTCCATCGCCGATTCAGGCGCGCACCATTCCGCCCCTGCTAGCGGGCAAAGATGTAGTAGGACAAGCGCAAACGGGCACCGGCAAAACTGCGGCCTTTGCGTTGCCACTGTTGGCGCGGATTGATCTCAGCATTGCGGAGCCACAAGTCTTAGTGCTGTGCCCTACCCGTGAACTTGCCATTCAGGTTGCGGAAGCTTTCCTGCGCTACGCGAAATTTCTGAAGGGGTTCCACGTGCTGCCAATTTACGGTGGTCAAGCGTACGCAACCCAGTTGCGGCCCCTCAAGCGAGGCGTGCATGTGGTCGTGGGCACTCCTGGTCGCGTCATGGATCACATGCGCAAGGGCACGCTGAAGCTGGATCATCTGCAAGCTCTGGTTTTAGATGAAGCGGACGAAATGCTACGGATGGGTTTCATTGACGATGTTACGTGGGTGCTCGAACGCACACCGCAAGAGCGTCAAATTGCCTTGTTCTCGGCCACGATGCCGGATCCAATTCGCCGCATCGCGCAAAAGCACTTAAACGATCCAGAAGAAATTCTGATCCGCGAGCGCACCGCCACCGCCACCACCATCCACCAGCGTTTTCAGGTGGTCAGTGGTCCACGCAAGCTGGATGCGCTCACGCGAATTTTAGAGGCCGAAGAGTTCGACGCCATGCTGGTGTTTGTACGCACGCGCAACTCCACTTCGATTCTCGCTGAGAGCCTCGAGGCGCGCGGTTATTCGGTACGCGCTTTGAGTGGCGATATTTCGCAAGTGGAACGCGAACGCGCCATCGAGCGCTTGAAGAATGGGCAGCTCGATATCATCGTTGCTACCGACGTAGCAGCACGTGGTTTGGATGTAGACCGCATCTCCCATGTGATTAACTTCGATATCCCAACAGATACCGAGTCCTACGTGCACCGCATTGGCCGCACTGGGCGTGCCGGCCGCACCGGCGAAGCCATTCTGTTTGTTTCACCGCGCGAACAACGCATGCTGCGCACCATTGAGCGTGCGATTGGCTGCAACATCGAGCCCATGACTTTGCCAACCACTGAAGATGTGAACCGGCAACGCACTGCGCGTTTCAAACAGCGCATTGTGGATGCCGTCGCGCAAAGTGAGGATCTCGATTTCTACGCCAACTTGGTGGAAGAATGCCTCGAAGAAAATCCCGAAATGGATCCGCGGTCGGCGCTGGCTGCGTTGGCCTGCATGGCCCAAGGTGATCAGAGCTTGCTGATTAGCAGCGGCCGCGCACTACCCAATGAGTCTTTCCAAGGCAAGAACACTGGGCGGGGTGGCAACTTTGAGCGCGATGATCGTCGCGGTGGCAAGTTTGATCGTGATGAGCGTCGCGGTGGCAAGTTTGAGCGCAAAGGGCGCAAACCCTCGCCGCAGCAAGCTACCGAAGCGGGCATGCAGCGGTTCCGCGTGGAAGTCGGACATCAGCATGGGGTAAGCCCTAGCAGCATCGTGGGCGCGATTGCCAATGAGGCTGGATTGGAAGGCAAGCATATCGGCAAAATTGAAATCTACGACGATTTCAGCACCGTGGATTTGCCCGAAGGAATGCCGAAAGATATTTTCCGCTCCTTGCAGCAAGCGCGGGTCTGTAACCAGACCATGCGTATTTCGCCGCTGCGAAGCTAGTCCGCCCAGGCAAGGCTTGCTTTGTGATGCATCTATGGTTTTGGGTAGCTTCCTTTTGCTCCCAAAACCATAACGCTGGAACCCCCTTCCCGTAAGCGCAACATCATGCCAAACTGGTTCAAAATCTCGCTGTTCGTTTTCGTTCTGCTCGGCGTTTCCGTGGGATCGATCATGGCTTTGAGGATAAGGAAACTCCCAGCTGCGGCTTCGGCCGCATACATCAACCTTAGCCTGGCCAGTGATTTGGAGCTCATCCGCGCGGTAGCTAGAGATTCGATGACGTTAGACCTTGGTTTCGATCTGGATGCGTTTCGCGAAGATCTGCTTGATGACCACAACAAGAATCAGGCCATTCACGCCCTGGTGTCTCGTTCGGCAAATATTGATCTTCTCGAAGAACGCTTGCAAGTTCCACTTGCCAATCCACTCATTCGCAAGATTGGTCTGCGACACCGTTTCGATTCGAGGGGCAACAGCATGGTCATTTCTACTCATGATCATTCCGAGTCGGGTTGGGCGCCCTTTCAGGCGCGTCCTAGTCTTGGCAATCCCGTAGTTGCACGTTTACTGGGCACCAAAGCCCCGGCTGTTCAATATGCTGAGGTGGTTGCGGTGGATGAGCAAGGCGCCGATGTTCTCTTTGAACTCGTGCTTGATTTGAATCTGCTCGAAGCGCATTTCGCCGATCAGAATCACTCAGAGCTTCGCTAAGTTCTGAGTGCTCGCAAGCGCTCGGTGAGCTCCGCAAGCTTCCGCTGTGATTGAGCCTCGCCCTGCTCGGCATAACGCGCTTGCACTAGCGCTTGCACCGTGGTGTGAAGCTCGGCCGCAAACTCCACCGGAAGTCCAGACCACACCAGCCGTTGATGGAGGTCGTCGGCATAAATATCCGCGCGACGGCAAGCCAGGTGTACCGCAAGGTGATCGATCAGATCGTGGGGAACAGCCGTGCGCGTGGGTGGCGCCATCTTCGCTGTGACGAGCGCAGTGCGAGGTGCAGCGCGGCGGCGAAGCACATGAAACATGCCCAAAACGAACAGCAAACTGCCACCCACAATCCAAGGTAACTTCGATTGTGGAAACAGTGGCGCGGGCGGCAAATTACCTGCGGTTTGTAAAGTTTGGTAGTGGCCGGTACCGGAAGGATCAAAGTACGACCACGTGATGGCTGGAAGCTCGGCACCGGGATGTGTAGAAAGCACTTCCCCGGCCCATACAACTCCATCACTTAGAATTTCCGTCACCGCACCGCGCGGATGGAAGCCGTCGGAAAATTTTGGATTCCAGTGCAGTGAAGGATTTAAATAACCGACGCCGCGGATGGAAATGCGTACTTCCAATAATTCTTGCGCAGCGGCAAGCGGTTGCTGGCTGGCGCGCTGGGCTTCCAACTCCATGGTGTAGCGGCCAATCGCTCCATAGAAATCAGTGGGTTTTCCTAAATCTGGGGGGGTGATGGCAACTCCGCTCCACGCAGCACTGGCGACCGTGGTCTCTTGACGATCGAGCGGCACCGCTCCACGCACCAAATCATCCTCAAATCGGGTTGCCCAGGCGAACTTCATCCAGGCAGCCGAAAGTTGTAGTGCGCCAAGATGAGTCACTAGAAGTTCACGGCGCACGCGAAACCGCACTCTTCCATCTGCAGAATCTGCCAAGCGCTGCACCATTCCTTTGCTGTGGTTGATGACCAAACTGGTATCGCCCACAGTACCCTGCCTGTGCACCGACCAAAGCGCGGATTCCTCCGCCCACGGCGTGCTGAGCTCCACTTGCAAGTCCAGCGGCTTGCGCCACAGATCTACCATTTGTTGCTCGAGAAACTTTCGTTCGAAGTCGAGGGTGACATCGACGTAAAGCAACTCCATCTGGTAAACCTGTGCGCCGTCAGCAAGTCGTTGCTCACCTACTGCGCGCACCACGTCCATTTGCACGGTTGCGTTTTGCTGGATCGCGGGCGCTGGTGAGGAGATTGGCGCAGGCGTTTGTGCGGAAGTTTGTGCGGACATCGCCAACAGCGTGCTGCAGAGGAAAGCGATTACCATTCGTAGCCTCCTTGTTGCGTTTGCTGCTCTGCCTTACGCGCAGCATTCTGCATATCTAAACGTTCGAGTTGTTGTAGCAAGCGTTCCTGTTCTGCTGGATCTAACGGGGCGGCCGTCATGTCTGGCGGTGCCGCCATCTTCTCTATTTCCGGGTTGCCGACGCCAGCGCTAGCTTGTAGTTCTGCGCGCAAAATGGAAAGACGTTCGGCGACGCGCGTTAGGTTGCGTTGTGCCTCCGGCCACTCGCCTTGTGCTTCCAAGGCCACACCCCAAGCCTCTTGCGCGGCTTCGGCAAAGCCGATGGCGCGTTCCATCGCTCCGGCCGGTGGTACGGGCCCATGTGCTTCAATTTCTGCCAACTCACTGCGCCGCCAGGCAAGATTACCCATGAAAAAATCGCGCCATGCAAGATCACTGAGCCGGCCACTTGTTGCCAATTCATCCGCGGCAAAGGCTGCTCGTTCCAAGTCCTCGGCGCGCAGTGCTGCCAAGGATAGGTTGCGCTGCAGCGTTGCGAAACCAGCCTGAGAGGAAGGGGGGCGTGGCGACAGGGCCTGCTCAAATTTCTTAACCGCAGTGGCGAAATCTTCGTTCTGATAAGCGAACACCCCAGCCTTCATCAAAACATGCGGTTGCAACACAAGCTTGCGTGCTGTAAATAACAACACGCAAGCAGCAAGAATCACCCAAGTTCCACGCGGTGCTTTCATCGACGCCTCCTGCCGAAACCACCTAGGATTGCTACTGCCCCCAGCAAGGCAAATGCAAGCGGGATTTGATAACGATTCGCGCGTTCGAGATTTGGATTACCGCTGGCGGCAACGCGAGCTTGCGGCAACAACGTTTGTTCATACCAATCTCTAAGCACGCCCACTTCCGCGCCGAGCACCAAAGCCTTGCCGCCAGTCACTTCAGCAATGCGGCGCAAATCCATGGGCGCAAGTTTCGACACCACTTGCGTACCTGCTTCATCTTGCAGGAAAAATTCGCGGCCGTCGGCATCGGTAAGTGTGATCTTGCTGCCCAGTTCGGTACCGACCCCTAGGGTGTGAATCACCACTCCTGCATCCAAGCAGAGTTCGGCTTCTGCAAGCGCGCGACCGACGCGGTCTTCACCATCCGTAACCAGTAAAACATTTTTTTGCGTGCCCGGCGCTGCTTCCAGTAAACCACGGGCTTGTTGCAAGGCCGCCGCGAGATCGGTGCCGCCTTGACGCACACTTTGCGGTGTAGCCATATCAAGCAAGGCAAGAAAACTCGGGTGATCCGAGGTGAGTGGAGCCGCGCGTTGCGCCTCCCCCGCTACCAAAATAAGTCCTACGCGATCAGCGCCGAGCGTTGCAACGAGAGCATGCAGCTCCGCGCGCGCGCGACCGAGACGATCGGGAGAAACATCACGCGCGAGCATCGATCGCGAAACATCCAAACACACGAGCAAGTCAATTCCACGTTGGCGCACAGCATCTTCTTCCACGCCCCAGCGCGGCTGCACCACAGCCACAAGGGCGCCAAGCAAGAACAAAATATGCGGCCACCAATACTTCACGATTGCACCTCCCAGAAGCGTCGACGCAGCCAAACTCCAGCGAACCACAACAGCAAGCCACCGAGTATAAATGGCAAGAAACGATCCACTTGACGCCATGGCAAGCGTTGAAAGCGGGTGCGTTCCAATTGATCGATTGCGGCATAAACTTGCTCTAAGGCTGCGCCATCGCGTGCGGCGAAAGCACGTCCACCAGTGGTTGCCGCAACATTTTGCAACGTGGAACGAGTGGCTTCGGCATCAGGACCGGTGGCAATAGCGTACACCCGTACATTCCAATCGCGGCTCAGTGCGGCAGCTTCGAGCGGCTTGATAGCGGCACTGGATGGATCGGTGGCAACGGTTTCTTCGCCGTCGGTGAGCAACACCACCACTTTGGAATTGGCAGGTGTATCGCGTAAATGGACCGCCGCACGCGCCAGTGCCGTACCAATTCCAGTGGCATCATCTTCACGGCCCTCAGGAACTAATTGTAAATCACCCAACAAGGTGAGCAAGCTGCGATGATCGAGCGTAGGAGGACAAATCAGCTGCGCATCGCGTGCAAAGGAAATGAGACCGATGCGATCCGAGGGGCGTCCTTCGATAAACGCAACGGCAGCAGAACGTGCAAAATCAAGGCGCGTGGCTGCCGCAGAAAGAGCATCCAAATCGGTTGCGCTCATGGACGAAGATAAGTCCATACACAACAGCAAATCAATGCCTTCTTCCTCAATCGGTAAACGCTGCTGTTGTTGTGGGCGCGCCATCGCCGCCACCAACAAGAACCACGCACAACCTTGCAACAGCAGTGGAACACCACGCGTATGTTGACGCCGGCTGCGCGGCAAAAACGGCACAAAAGCATATTGCGCAAAATCTTTGGCCGGAGGCCGCCGCAACAAACGAATCAGTAGAGCTACTGGCATGAGCAGCGCCAGCCATAACAACTGCGGATTGGCAAAACTCCAAGTTGCGTCAAAGCCGAACCAGCTCATGCAGAAACTCCCTGCGTATCCAACAACCACGTGGAAACTTCCTCAAGAGTGGATTGCCATTGGGCGATTGTGGATGGGCAGTCGGCGTACAGAATCGCGGTTACAAAACCCAGCCACGGAGCGAGTGCAGCCTGATCGGCAACCACAGCAGCGGGCCGATTCAACAACTGCTGGGCGGTGGCACTGTGGCAATCACAGCACCAGCGGCGGCCGACCTCTTCCCGTAACAACCACGACAAACGTTCGGCTTCTATTTTTTGTGTAGCAGACAAATCCACCAGCAGGGCACGCAATTCCTCCAACGAAGCAAGTGCCGAGGTGGGCCGGGCACGTGCTACAGCAGCTTGCAAATTTGCGTGTTGCGATTGGCGCCGCTGCAGAAACTTGTGCCCCAAAGCTGCGGCCCACCACAGTACGAGCATTGCGGAAGCGAGCAGCAACACCCAAGTAGCCACATCCAGCGGCAACGTGGCCACATCACCCGGAAGTTCAGGAGGGCCTTCTTGGAAAGTGATCATGCGCGCGGCGCTCCGGCAGCGCGGCGTTGGAAAAAGCGCAGAATCGGACGCGCCACGGCGTCGGCATCGGCGGTGACGGGAATCCGCACATCCAAACGCGCCACACCGGCGCGGCGTAACATCTGCCGCACTTCTTCATCCCACTCTGCAACGCGCTGTGCATAACGCGCAACTACTTTTGGATCGCTGCCATCCACAATGCGGCGGCCTAAACCTTCGGCATCACCCAAGCGCCACATGCCCGCAGGTGGGTTTTTCAATTCCGGCGCGAGCAATCGAATCGCGATCACCTCATGGTGACGCGCACATTCTTGCAGGGCTGGTTGCCAGCCGTCGCCGAGAAAATCGGAAACGATGAAGACGGCACTGTGTTTGGGCAAGGCGCGCGCGGCCAGGTTGAGCGCCACTGCGGGGTTACTGTGTTTACTTTGCGCTTGCAGGGAAAGAAAATCACGCACGATGCGCAACACATGGCTCAAGCCTTTGCGCGGTGGTTCAAAACGCTGCACTTCTTGGTCGTAGCCGAGAAAAGCGACACGATCATCGTGCTGCACGGCTGCCAACATGAGGCAAGCGCAAACCCGCGCCGCCATTTGCCGCGGCGACCACGCGCCGAATCCAGCATCCATCGATGCAGATAGATCGAGTAAGAACGCCAGATTGAGTTGTCGTTCATCCACGTACTTCTTCACGAACGGCCGCCCCATACGTGCCGTAACATTCCAATCAATACTGCGCGGATCATCGCCTTCGACGTATTCGCGCACTTCTTCGAACTCGATGCCGGTGCCGCGAAACACCGAACGATAACTACCGGCCAGCGCGCCTTGCACCAAGCGACCACTCTGCACACGAATATGCCGCACCTCACGCAGAAGTTCCTGCAGTTCGTCGCCGGCTAACGCACGCGCCATGATGAAAAAGCTTAAGGAACCGGCACAGTATCGAGCACCGTGCTGAGGATGTCTTCAACTGAAACCCCTTCGGCTTCAGCTTCGTAGGTGGTCATGATGCGGTGACGCAGAACTTCTGGCGCCACGACTTTGATATCTTCGGGAGTCACAAAAGCACGGCCGCGCAAAAATGCGTGCGCGCGCGATGCTTGCGCCAGCGATAAAGAGGCACGCGGCGAGGCTCCATAAAGAATCAACGGCGCGAAATTTGCTAAACCAGCTGCGGCCGGTTCGCGCGTGGCAAAAACCAAATCAATGATGTATTGACGTGCAGCCGCTGACAGCAGAACCTCATCGAGCAAAAGGCGCGCCGCCAGGATTTGCTCGAGTGACGCAACTTTACGCGGCTTTAAAGGGCCACCACTGTGCGCCATACGATCAATAATCAAAGCCTCTTCTTCGCGGGTAGGATGATGCACCAACACTTTCAACATAAAACGATCCACTTGCGCCTCGGGCAAAGCATAGGTGCCTTCCAACTCCACCGGGTTTTGCGTAGCGAGTACCAAAAACGGATTGGGCAGCAAGCGCGTATCGCCGGCCAAACTTACCTGCCGTTCTTGCATCGCTTCGAGCAATGCCGATTGCACTTTGGCGGGTGCGCGGTTGATTTCATCCGCGAGTAAAAAGTTACTAAACACCGGGCCTTCGCGCACCGTCCAGGCACCACTATCCGGGTGATAAACATGCGTGCCGAGCAAATCCGAAGGCAGCAAATCTGGGGTGAATTGAATACGTCGGAAAGTTCCGCCGAGGGCGCGCGCCAAGGTTTCCACCGCCAGTGATTTTGCCAAGCCAGGCAAGCCTTCGAGCAAGACGTGGCCGTCGGCGAGCAGCGCAATCAGGAGCGATTCAATCAGCCCTTTTTGCCCCACAATCACGCTCTCCATCTCACGCCGCAACTCGTTCAGGAATGCCCCTTCCTGCTGTATGCGTTTTGTGACTTGTTCGATGGTATTTTCCACGGCAGAAGTTTAGCAGGGTGCAGGGTTGGGGAACTCGGTTGGCCTAGGATTTGCTAGCCTAATGGCATCATGCGCGCGCCTTCCTTTTTCGCCCTGGCTCTTGCTGTTTCAACTTTTATGCCAACTGTGGCTGCAGCCCAGCAAGGCAATGGCTTGCCCGAGGGAGTCACGCGCGAGCAGATGTGGTTTGCCCCTAGCGCCGCGGATTGGGCAAAGCCGTGTTTGGTGCCCTGGCAACGCACTTGGGCCGATGCCATCGACCTCTCGCAGCAGACTAAAAAGGCGATTTTGGTGTGCGTGAACATGGATGGCGAGATTGCCAGCGAGCATTGGGCGGGGATTCGCTACCGCACGCCAGAGATTGCGGCGTTATTTGATCAATATGTGTGCGTGATTGCGTCGACTTACCGCCACAATCCCAGCGATTATGATTCTGACGGCAACCGCGTGCCATGCCCACGTTTCGGAACTGTGACCTGCGGGGAACATATTTGGATGGAGCCCACGGTGTTTGGCAAGTTCCTCGATGACACCCGCGTGGCCCCGCGCCACATCATGGTGGAGTTGGATGGAACAGAAACCTATGATCTTTTTTACGCCAACGATATTCAAACAATTGTGGAAACCGTAACTTTAGGCATTGCGGAGCGCGAGATTCAGCCTGAGGAGCCACCCACAGGCGATCGCACTTTAGCCGAATTGGTAGCCAGCCCGAATGCTGTGGATCGCGCACGGGTTGAGGAAAACTGGCAGAGCGGCGATCGTCAAACGCGCTTCGAAATTCTGACGGCCGCCCAAGCCACGGGTGCCAAAGCGCCGGTAGATTTACTGCGCAAAGCGGCCTTCGGTTTTGATGGTGAGTTGAGTGACCAAGCGCTAGATTTGCTGGCACAATCCGGCGATGACAAAGCCGTTGGATTGATTAATGATTTACTTCATGGCCCACTGGAGCCGGCGCGGCGCGAGCAGTTGCTCACGGCTCTGGAACGTTTGAGTGAGCAAGTGCCGGTGGCGAAACGCTTAGTGAATGTGCACCGTGGTTTGCAAGGTGGCACCGCGCTGCTGGACTTGGATGCCTGGAATAAGGGCTTGTCTCAGGGGGTAACCGCCAGTATTTCAAGCGAAGCCTCCATCCTGCTTGCCGACGCCGTCCTACCGGAAAACCTCGCAGCCCTACAAAGCACCAATCCACGGGTGCGAAAAGTTGCTGTAGAGCAATTCCGCTTAGCATTGGTTGCCGGCCAGGCTGAAGTGAATGCCGATGCCACTGTTTGGATGCCCCATGCTGTGGTTGCCATTGCCAACAACTATCTTGGAGAGAGCGCAACAGCCCTGGCGGCTGCACAACGTGCGGTTAGCTTGCTGCCACCTGGTGAAACCAGCTGGAACGCGTTTGCGGTTTTATCCATTTTTGCTGACGGTCGGCGTACTGCAATCCGCAAAGCTGCTGATGCCCACAGTCCATGGCCACCGGCCTGGTTAAGCGAAGAACAATCTGCTTTTGCGGTGTTGTCAAAGCATCCATTGGCCACCGCAACCGAAGTCATGCGGCACTACGATTTCCTCGTGAGCTTAGGCGCCGTCGCACCGGCCAGTCGCGCTTTGCAACAAGGTTTGCAGCGGCATGAAAATTCGGCAGGATTGCATGAACGGTTCCGCTTGTTGTTAGTTGCGGAAAATGGCGTCGATGGCGTGGAGCCGGCTTATGAATCTTGGCTGCAGCGTGCGGATGCAGCGCAGTATTTGCGTTGGTTTGCGGGGCAGGCATCGCTGTTCACCGCCGAGCAGTTACGCAAAGTCAATCGTTTGCAAGATGCCGATGGCGCTTACCAACGCGCCCTCCATCACTTCGCCGCGCAAACCGCCGCAGCCCCTGAAACCGCGGCAAACTCCGCGACTTTTGAAGTGCTGGCTATGGCGGGTCGCGCGCGCATAGCCTTAGAAACCGGCAACACCAACGCCGCGCTCACCTTGATTCTTGCGGCCTTCGAACACCAGCCAGAAGCTGCCGCCACCCTTGATGGCCAAAACGTTTCCGCAGTTGGTGTCGCCAAGAAAATCCTGGCGGCACTGCAAGAGGCAGAAGATGCCGAGCGCGCGCAAGAACTCCAAGATGCGCTGGATGCATTGAGCGATCTGGATACCGGATTGCTGGAGCTGCCGGAGTTCGAACGAATGCGTTGAGGCGCTGCAACCTTCCATGCTGCAGCCACGAAAACAATTCTTCGGAAACTTGCAAGGAAAACGCTGACGTCTGCACTACTCCGGGGAAGACCATGACTGATTCCCTGCCGATTGCCGATCTCAATGCCCTACTTGAGCATGGTGGATGGGTGCGTGCGCTTGCATTTAGCCTAGCTGCGGATGCCGCAACGGCCGAGGATATAGAGCAGAAAACTTGGCTGGCGGCAATCGAACGTCCACCAAAGACTGGTACCAATCCTCGCGCGTGGCTCGGAGCAGTCGTGCGCAACATTGCACGCATGCATTGGCGTGAGCAATCGGCAAGGCGTCGGCGTGAAAAAGTGGTAAGTGAAAACCGCTGGGTGCAGGAATCAAGAATTGCGACGAGTGTGCAACCCGATTCCCTCGCGGAACGCTTGGATACCTTCCGGAAACTTGCAGTCGCACTTGCGGAGCTGCCCAATCCTTATGGAGCCACGCTTTATCTGCGCTTCTTTGAAGGGTTAACCGTGCGAGAGATTGCAGAGCGCATGAATGTGCCGGAACCTACCGCGCAGGCGCGACTCGCGCGCGGACTTTCCAAACTGCGCGCCGAACTCAACTCCACTCTCGGCAAGGATTGGCGCGATCGTTGTTTAGTCTTCACAATCCCATTCACCAAGGTTGCCAGTGGCGGCCTCATCACGGTATTGACGATGACTTTAAAGACAAAGATTTTGATTGGTGCTGCTGCACTTGCGGTGGTTTCCCTACTGACTACTCAGCCATGGGAGAAAAGCCAGGTTCCAATTGAGCTCGGGATTGAATCCGTTTCATTGGAAAATAAAGGTCCGTCTGGGAATTCCGATGTCGCACCCGAAGTTTTTACCGCCATTGATCGAGCCCCATTTGAGCCGAGTACAAGTAAAGCCGATGAAGCCTTCGCCGCTGACAACAAGGACCTTTCCTTTGTAATTCAAGTCCGCGATGGAAACTCTCTGGAAGCGATTGGCGGTGTTGAAATCCTCTATTTTGATTACGAAAACTCGAAATTTATTCAAGCCAACCAACTGGCCCGTGATGAGTACATGGACATCGAGGAACGACTTGAGCGCTTCGGCACTCGGCACCAGACGGATGAGAAAGGAATGCTACACCTATTGCCTCCTAAGGGGGCAGTCGAGTTTGTTGCGCGGAAAGGAAACCTCTTCGGATACAACTCCTTCGACCCCAAAAGGCGATACCAAAAAAATCCCATTGAAGTGCTGATGCACCCGGTCATCAGTCAACGTGTGTTCGTTAAAGGAGAAAATGGGCAACCGGCCGCAGGGGTTGTTGTTGGATTTTCACCATACCCTGCAGACCAGGCGACCATGATATTTAGTAGGGCTTCCACAAATTCCCTCGGGGTTGCCGATTTCTTGCATTTGGAGGTGTTCATGCAATATGGGAAGCAGGAAAAAGGCAACACCGTTTGCCTCACTTGCCCTTCTGCCACGCCTCAATACTTAGAACTAAGTGATGCAGAACTGGGCCAACGAGATTTGTATTTGGTCATGCCAGCAACGGGTTCTGTAAAAGTTATTTGCAAGTACACTGATGGGTCGCCGCTAGAGGACGGCACAATTCTAAAATTTCAAACCGCCGCAAACAACCCAATCTTCAAAGGGTCCCTAGTCAAAGGATTTCAACAAGTACCCGTGAAGAATGGCGTCGCCATTTTCCCTGTGGTTGGTGTTGGAACGGAGTTAGTTGTGGCAGTACGTTCTGCATCACGCAATGGCCACCACACTAGTACTGGGAGTGGGCCCTCCCGGCCCGGCGAAGAAGTAACGATAGAACTGGTTTTGCCAACGAAAGCTACGCCGGTAAAAGTTCGTCTTGTTGGGCCCGACAAGACCATTCTCCCAGCAGCTGAAATGGCTATGACATTCAACTTTCTCTCTCTGTTAAGAGGGCCAGGAGAAACTTTTTCGACGGCCGAACGGGATTCTTCCGGCTTGGTTTTAGTCCCCATGGATGGCCCCTCGCAAGCCATGGCTTCGCAAACCAGCGTTGTTCTTTATGAGCGACCGAGTAGCGCCACTCCCGGACAAATCGATTTTGCAATCCTCTCAATCAATCTTGAGAATCTAGAAGTACAGCATGAGCCTCTCCAGAAAGTCCTTGGTGAATCCGTTGTTGTTGCAGGCTCGGTGGTTGATGCCTCCGGTCAACCGGTCAAGAACGAGGAGCTGCAGCTGACAATTTTGTTAACTCCAAACTCGCGGAAAAGGGCCGAACCCCTTGCTGTGCTGCGCCTCACCACCGATGAGCAAGGCCGCTTCCGAATCTCCGGTCCCTCGCAGAATGAAATCTATTCCTATAGCCTTCACTTGGCAAGGGATTTGATTTCCCGGAAAGGGTTGTCGTTCCGGCATGGGCAGGAGGATTTAGTTGTTGAAATACCCGGACAGGAAACTTTCTCTGGCCGCATACTGTTGGACAATCCAGAATGGTATCGAAACCTAAATGTTCAAGCTGTCCGCATCGGTGATGAGCGCGGTGAAAGCAACACCATCTCCTACTCTTCCATAGAATATCCGAATGGGCGTTTTGAATTGAGGCGCTTACCTGCGGCTAACGTAGAGTTGCAGGTGTATCAGAGAGGTGGATTTGAATTATTGGCACAAATCCCATTAGTTTCCCTTGCGAGTCAGGAGAGCCAGCAGGCAGAGTTACCCGTTTGGGATCTTCGCAATAAGTTGTTCCTTCACCAGTTGAACGTGAAGACCGAGAGTGAAGCACCTTTGTACAACCTCATTGTGGTTACAGATCATGACCGAGCGAGTTCTCGTTGGGTGCCTGATGAGCCATTCTTTCTTTTTGCTAGCGAAGCCGTCTTGGATATGGAGATTGGTGCAGACAATTACCGCTCGCAACCATGCCGGTCCACAGGGGTCGTGGATATCGTCCTACGCGCGGGCCTTCCAATTCACCTAGAGTTACCAGAGGGGTTGCTGCTCCCTCAAAACTCTTATTGGAATATTTCCTTCTCTTCCAATAATGAGATGAACGAAGGAGCATCTCAAAAGCAGAATGGCATGTTAGTGGCGGAACTTCGCAACCATGGTTATTCCACCGAAACTATCTTGCCAACTCCTGGCATTTGGCGCGTGGAAATAAACCTGTACGGTTTCCTGACGGAGAATAGCCGCTTTACTGAATTGGGACCTGCCCTGTACTTCATCGATGGCACGACCTCTTTTACCATTCATGTTGAGGACATGAGCTCCGAGCAAGTCTTCACCATCCCCGTCGCCCCTGAAGCAATCGAAGAAGCTGTTTTGAATTCCAAGAAATGAACCCGCCTAAGTGTGACTAGTTGGCAACGCTTGGTTTTTTGAAGGGTGGCCGGTAACTTGCAGTACAGTAGCGACATGCGTTACTCGGCTGTCCTCCTAGCTTTTACGTTCCTCATGTGGAATGCGCCCGCATTGGCGCAGGTGCACTATCAACCCGGCGGCGCGCCGTGGAGCAACAAGGCGGGCGGCGGGCCGGATGCAAAAGTGGATGGCTGGTACTACAACTTGGGCATCACTGGTTTGCGCGTGGAGCTGATAGAGGAGGCGCCGGAGTGGTTGTTGGTGCGCCACGTTTTTGATGGCTCCCCCGCTGCAAAAAAAGTGAAGGTGGGCGATCTCATTGCCGGGGCCGGTGGTGTAGCCTTTACCACTCCCCATCAAAACGGTTATGGCATGGATAAGTTCGGGCCGCAGGGGCCGATTGCTGATTTTGCCAAAGCACTGGAAGCGTGCCAAGCTACGAATGCCGACGGCAAGTTGGCACTCACTTTGATGCGTGATGAAAAAATCAAAGAAGTGCGCCTAACCATCGGCAAAGCTTACGGCGCTTTTTCGGCGGAGTTCCCAGGCCCTTGCGCGAAAAGTGAATTGATTTTGCAGCAAGCTTGCGAATATTTATTGGAGCAACAAGGTGCGAATGGTTCTTGGGGTTCGCCACCACAAGATACTTTTGCACCACTTGCACTGATGGCAAGTGGTACGAAAAAGCACATGGCTGCGGCCAAGAAAAATGTGCAGATGCACGCCAAGACCACCAGTAGGAAAGATGATGATGCGCTAGTCAACTGGCGCTATATGGCTGCCGCGATTGTGATGAGTGAGTACTACCTCATCACCGAAGAAAAATGGGTGCTGCCGGAGTTGCAGGAGGTTTATGATTTTTTAATCGCGAGCCAATACGTCGATATCGCGCAGCTCAATCCAAAGTCACGCGAAAGCCACCCGGGCGCGGTACCCAAAAAACCGGGCGATGCAGAGGGCGGTTGGGGACACAATCCAGGCTTTGAAGGTTATGGCCCCATCGCCATGCTCACCGCGCAAGGAGCAATTGCATTCGCGTTGATGAAAGAGTGCGGGATCGACGTCGACCAAAAGCGTCACGATGCCGCCTATGATTTTCTGCGCCGTGGTTCGGGTCACAATCTTTATGTTTGGTACGCCGATCAAGCGGCCGGGGAAGATGATTGGGCTGACATGGGCCGCACCGGGGCTTCTGCAGTTGCAAATCGTTTAAGCCCGTGGCCTGGCGATTATGTCGCACGCAGTTTGCGGCATGCCAAAGTCATCGGCGATCACCCGGAAAGTTTTCCCGATACGCACGGCTCCCCCATTATGGGCATGGGTTACAGCGCGGCTGGCACCGCCGGCAGCCCCGAGGCCTTCCACAAGTTGATGGCCGCCAACCAATGGTGGTTCACGCTCGCGCAATGTTGCGACGGAAGTTTCTACTACCAGCCCAATCGCGACAACGCCGGTTACGGGGCCGATTCGCGCATCTCTGCAACCGCGGTAACGGCCTTCATTCTGTCGATTCCAAAACACAATCTGCGCATGACCGGGCGCGAGTAATTCACCAGCGCATGATCAAAATACGGAAAGCTCAAGCGCGCGGTCACGCCGATCACGGCTGGTTAAAAACCTTTCATTCTTTCTCCTTTGCCAACTACTACGATCCTCAGCACATGGGCTTCCGGCACTTGCGGGTACTCAACCAAGATGTGATGGAAGCCGGCATGGGCTTTGGAGAACATGGACATCGCGATATGGAAATCATCAGCGTGGTGTTGGAGGGTGCCCTGGAACATCGCGATAGCTTGGGCAACGGTTCCGTCATCCACGCGGGAGAAATTCAGCTAATGTCGGCGGGCACCGGCATCACCCACAGTGAATTCAATCACTCCAAAGACGAGCCGATGAGTTTTCTGCAAATGTGGATCTTGCCCAATCAAAAAAGTCTCGTTCCTTCCTATGCGCAGCAAGCCATCCCGCAGCAGCCGCGGCGCAATGCTTGGTGCCTCTTAGTTTCCCCCGACGGCAGAGCGGATTCTTTGCCTATTCATCAAGATGTCTGCCTGTACGTCACCCAACTCGACCCCGGGAAAACCTTAACATTCACTCTTGCCGAAGGCCGCCACGCCTGGCTGCAAGTCATCCACGGCAGTGCTTCCCTCCATGGTTTGCTGCTTGCCGACGGCGACGGCGTGGCAGTGAGTGAGGAAACTTCACTGGAGCTTGTTGCCACGCGCACTGCGGAAATCCTGCTGTTTGATTTGGCTTAAGACCTGGATTTTCAACTCGGCCGATTCTGGCAGGCGACTCTCTAAAGGGCGGCTAAAATCCCGGCGTGAGTTTGTACACGCCCCCCTCCTTTGAAATCGCCGTGGTGGGCGCTGGTGCTGCTGGTTTGATGGCGGCACTGTGGGCGGCGCGGGGTGGCGCGAAGGTGGTTTTGCTCGACGGCCAGGAAAAGGCCGGCGGCAAGATTTTGATTAGCGGCGGCGGGCGCTGCAATGTGTTGCCGATTGATGCACGCGATCCAGTAGAGGCAAGCTTCCATACGTCAGGATCGCAAAACGTTTTGAAGCGCTTGTTCAAAACCTGGAAGTTGGCGGAGATTCAAGATTTTGTGCGCTGGGAGTTAGAGGTGCCGCTGGTTGAAGAAGACGACAACAAGTTGTTCCCCGAATCCGGCAAAGCAAAAGATGTCCGCGATGCTTTGGTGCGCGAAGCCGAACGCTGCGGCGCCAGCATCGTTTATGACTGGCGCGTAACGGAAATCGAGAAATCTGATCCGAACAATAGCCGCAAAGGCTTTGTGCTGCGCTCTGAAAGTGGCGAAGAGCTACGCGCGCTCAAGGTGATTTTGGCCACTGGAGGAGAATCGGTGCCGGCCACCGGGAGCGATGGCTTCGGCTATCGACTAGCCAAAAAACTCGGCCACAAACTGGTGCCAACTTACCCCGCACTGGTCCCGCTCACTACCACCGATGAAGCACTCACCGCCCTTGCTGGATTGAGTTTGCCAGTGGCGTGGCGCGCCGTGGTGGAAGGCAAAGAAGTTGCGCGCGGCGAACGCAGTTTTCTGTTCACGCACAAAGGCTACAGTGGGCCGGCGGTGTTGGATGCCAGCCATTACGTCATCCGCGACAACGCTACCATTCACATTGCCTGGGAGGCCAGCACGCGTCAGGAGTGGATTGATTATTTGCAATCGCGCGCGCGCCGCACAGTCTCGAGGACGGTCGCCGATTTACTGCCGAATCGCTTGGCCGCATTGTTGGTGGAGCGCTCCGGGGTGCGCGGTGAAATGCGTTGTGGCAACTTAACCCGCACCACTTTCGATTACTTGCTTGAACAACTGTGTGATTTTCGCCTACCGGTAAGCGGCAATCGCGGCTTTGCGGTGGCGGAGGTGACTGGCGGCGGCATTGGCTTGGATAGCCTGGATCCTTCCACTCTGGAAAGCCGCAAAACTCCGGGGCTCTACCTATGTGGTGAGATTCTCGATGTCTTCGGGGATATCGGCGGCTTCAATTTTCAGTGGGCCTTTCTCAGCGGCAAGTTAGCCGGTGAGTGCGCAGCAAAGCCGCTCTAAGAAATCGCACCAAGTAGCAACGGCAAGCTGATTTCATAGCGCTTGTCGAGCGCGAAATGACCGCCTTTACAAAACTCGATGTGAGCTGGGATTTTGAGCTGCGCGAGTTTGACCTGCAAACGCTTTAGCCCCCACTGCAGTGCGAACTCATCGGTTTCACCCGCATCGAGATAAAGCATCTTCAGCTCACGCAGGCCGCGCGCATATTCCGCCTGATCCACCATCCGCAGCGGATCAAATTGGAGCCAGCGGTCGAAAATATCGTGGCGAATTTCGCCGGTGGCTGGATCCACCGGTAGATTCACGCCCAACGGTGCGGAAGGATTGGGCGAATAACAGGCGGCCATGGCGATTCCCTCAATCCCGGCATGTTCCATGCTGCCAAAACGTTCCAGCGTGGGCAACTGCCGCACAAACTCCTCGGGGCCGCCGTACTTAGCCCAGCAATTGAGGGCGTCGGCGAAACCACGAAAGTGGCTCATATCAAAACCCATATCGCCGGCATGAGAACCCACCGCCGAGAAATAGCCCGGCCGCCGCATCGCCAAACTCAACGCGCCAAAACCACCGCTTGATTTGCCGACCACCACGCGTTGGCCGCTGCCGCCGCACGCAAACGCCGCTTCGATTGCCGGAATCACTTCCTCTAGCACATAGGATTGATACTTGCCGGTTCCCACACTATCCACATACTGGCTGCCGCCGAGCCGCGTTTCCGCCGCCGGCCACACAAACACTGCAGGCGGAATCGCACCGCTGGCCATGCCTCGCGCAATTCTTTCGGGTACATTTTCGCCCCACATCGACCCGGTATTGAGCACCTTATGGTTAAAGCCGGTGTATCCCACTAACACCGCTACCAGCGGCAAACCGGCCGGCGATCCGGGCGGTAACAGCAGCGGCTGACTGCGTTTGGAAGGATCGCCGAGCGGATTGCCGCGCAGCAGCTCGGAGTCAATATCCAGCGTGGTCAGAACTGCGCCGCCACTAAGTTCACGTCGGTATTCGAAAAGCATGCGCCCACAGGATACGCTGTCACTATGCCGCGCCGTCTCCTTGTTCTTGCCACACTTTGCGCTGCTGGATCGTGCGTCCAGCCGGAAATCGAAGCCGAAGGCCTCAGCCCCTACGATTATGCGCTGGAAGATGGTTTGTACGGCATCGAAAAGCTGCCCTATGCCGAGCCATGGCCCGATTTTTCGATCGGCTGGCAGCGCCGCGAGGAACTGATCGAAGCCACGCGCGCCAGTTTGGCTTACCTCGGCAAACCTTCCTCAAAAGGTTTCTTCCCGGTCGGCCCGCATGACGAAATCACCCATGATCTCATGAGCCGTTCGATTGTGCGTTTTGGCGAAGTGCTCGCATCCGCCACCTCCGCCGAAGATTTTCTGGGCGCGCTCAACGATGATTTTGACGTATGGGTAGCGCGCGGCCGTAGCTCCACCGGCGATGTCTTTTTCACTGGTTATGGTACGCCGATTTTGGATGGCGCCAGACAACGCGGCGGTGCTTTTCAGTTCCCGCTTTACAACGCGCCTGATGATCTCGCCAAGGATCCAAAAGATGGCACCATTCTTGGCCGCTTGGCTGCCGACGGCGGCATCGTTCCTTATTACAGCGCGGCTGAGTTACGCGATAACCATCACTTAGATGGATTAGAGTTGGTGTGGCTGACCAACCCCTTTGATGCTTACATCGCGCAAGTCCAAGGCAGCGCGGTGATTCGTATGGAGGATGGGGAATTATTTGAAGTGGGCTATGCCGGAAAAAACGGTCATGAATACACCAGTATTGGCATGATCCTGATTGAAGAGGGCAAGATCGAGCGCTCGGAACTTTCCCTGCAAAAACTGCGCGATTATTTCGCCGCCAATCCCGCCGAAGCCGCACGTGTGTTACCGATGAACGCCAGTTTTGTGTTTTTCCAAGGTAGTGCCGGTGGCCCTTTCGGCTGTTTAGGACAGCCTGTCACCGCCATGCATTCCATCGCCACCGATAAAGAAATCTTCCCTCGTGCCGCGATTGTTTATGTCGAAACGCGGTTGCCAGATTTCGATATCAACGGGGCATTGGTGCAACGCCCGGTGCGTTTTTTCGCGCTCGATCAAGACCGCGGCGGCGCAATTCGCTCGGCCGGTCGCTGCGATGTTTATATGGGCCTCGGCGATGACGCCATGGCACGCGCCGGCCATGTCAGTTCGCGCGGGCGCATGTACTACTTGTTCTTGAAGCACTAAATCTGTGCTTTACCCTGTACTGGCGGCGATTGGGTTTGTGGTGGCCACGGCATCAGGGTTGGTAGGCGGTGTCGGGCCGGTACTCAATCCGTTTTATTTGAACCTGAAAGTGCACCGCGAAGAGATGGTGGCCACCAAAGCATTCAATGCATTCTTCATGCACTTAACCAAAATAGGCACCTACCTTAGCTTTGGTGCGCTCGACGCACGCTTACTCGGATTCGGCCTCATTATGGCAATTGGTGCAGTAATCGGCAATCTAATCGGCCGCGGCTGGCTCGCACGGATTGGTGAAAAGCGTTTCCGCACCGCAGTGGTATGGATGATGGCTTTCAGCGGTGCAGTGATTTTAGTGACCAGTTAATCACCCTATCCGGTGGCCATACTAGCGCCCCAAACTCAGGCTCAAAAACACCAAACCCGCACCAACGAGTTGCGCCCAGCCGGGGAGTCCGTCGCCAAGAAAACTGCCGAGCAGCATGGCGAAAATAACTCCCACAAAACTGATCTGGGTGGCGCGCGATGCCGTGTGGTATTTCAGTCCGTAAGTTAGGCAGACTTGAGCAATCTGCACCGTGATTCCGAGAGCCAACAACCACAGCCACTCCATCCCCACCGGCATACGGAAGGTGTGGCCGCCGCCAATCAGAGAGAGCGGAATAGAAACCAAAGGGAATACCAGCACGATGGTGAGTGCGTGCTCGGTGCGATTCAACATACGCACCAGCGTGTAGGATCCGGCAGAAAAAAGCGCCGTGCCCATGCCGAAAAATACGCCCGGCCAAGAAACTTCCGGCGTAAATCCTTTGATCAGGGCAACGCCGCCAAGCCCAACCAGCAAAGAAACACCACGCAACCAGCGCAACTTCTCGCCGAGAAACACCACGCCAATCAGTGCGGCGAACAAAGGCGTGGTGTTATACACCGTGACTGCGGAGCCCAACGGAATGCGCGCGATGCACTCGAAATAACACACCAAACCAATAAATCCAAACACCGCGCGCCACAACAATAACTGCTTGCGCACCGGTGGCACCCAGTTGCCCGAGCTGCGAATCATGGCGATGGTCAGCGCAACTGAAATCAAACTGCGCACGAAAACCTTTTCGAGACTCGAGATGTCCGGAAGCATTTTTGACGACGCCGCCATCAATGCGAAAAAGCATGCCGCGGAAACCATCCACCAGGTGCCTGGTGAGACTTTCTGTGCGCGACTCAAATTCCGCTGCCGCTGCCTTCGGGAGTCCACCAACCGTGCGACATTCCTGGCGTGGTCCAGAATTGATGGGGGCCGCTATGGGGAGTGATCAAAATCGCCCCGCCGAAACCGCCGAAGAAATCGCGCGTGCGCAATAGCATGCGCTCCAAGGTAGCGGCAGGGTCTTCGCCATAACGAATCGCATCCGCCACCCGTGCACCAAACACCGCACGCATAAAAGCTTCACCATGCCCGGTTGCGCTCACCGCGCAATAGTGATCGGCATAAGTGCCGGCACCGATCAGCGGAGAATCACCCACGCGGCCAGGCTTCTTACCCATGGTGCCGCCGGTCGAAGTAGCGGCGGCCAAATGTCCGCTGCCATCACGCGCCACCGCACCCACCGTGCCCCCGGCGAAATTGGGATCCGCGCCTTGATCCACAACTCGGCGCCACTGAGCTTTCACGGCTTCGGTGGTTAACTCATCTTCTGGAACGCGTCGGAAGCCGCGACTCACAGCCCACTCAGAAGCTGGGTGACCCACCAGCAAGACTTCTGGTTCCTCGAGCATCGCTTTGGCGATTTGAATCGGGTGCGGGAAGGCATCCAGGGCCGCCAAACCTGCGGCATGACGCGTATGACCATCCATCACCGCCGCATCCAGCGATACGCGGCCTTCCCGAGTCAAAGCACAGCCAACGCCGGCGTTGTAAATCGGATTCGCTTCCAAAATCTCGACTGCGGCACAAGCGGCGTCAACCGCCGAGCCACCTGCCGCAAGCACTGCGCCGCCTACTTCGGCGGCCTCTTGGCAACCCAAAGCGTGGGCTTGCTGCGATCCTGCCGGGATCGAGCCCGCGCCGCCATGAACCAAGATGAGAGGGCTAACCATTGGGCTGAATTCTACTCATCCTCAACCCTGACGTGGTGCCCTGCTTTCCGGCTTCGGGCAAGTAGTTCCACGTTGACGGTTCGCTAAAATGCCAACTGTGAGCCACGCCCCAACGGACTACCTAGTTGCCCCCACTCTACGCCTTAACAAAGGAGAGGGCTTGGCCGAAGGCTTGCGCTGCCTGCGCGAGTTTGACCCGCGCGTCTTTATGATTTTTGGCGGCGACGCAGAAGATGTGCAATGGCTGCACGAAACCCTCGAAGACCAAGCCGGCCACCCGATTTTGTTTGCCGCCGATTTGGAGCGGGGTGCTGGTCAACAATTCGGTGGGCTCACGCCTCTACCCGATGCCTGGGCACTCGGCTTACTCGGTGAAGAAGCAGCCTATGCGGCCGGCCACCGCACCGCCGCCGAAGCCGCCACTGCGGGCGTACGCTGGATTCTCGGCCCGGTGCTCGATCTGCACCAGATGCACGCCGACGCCGTGCGTTCCCCCATCATTGCCAATCGTGCTTTCGGTGGTGAAGTACAACGCGTGATTGAATGCGGCGGCGCCTTCTTACGTGGCATTGCGGATGCAGGCGGAATCGCTTGTGGCAAGCACTTCCCAGGGCATGGTAACTGCCAGCAAGACAGCCACACCGAACTTGCGGTGTGTTTTGAAGAGCCCGGCGTGCACCTCGAACCGTTCCGCGCATTACTTTCCTACATGCCGAGCATCATGGTAGGGCACTTGGAGTACCCGCTCATTGACCCAAGCGGCAAACCTGCCAGTCGCTCGCAAATGATGATGGATATCCTACGCAAGGATTGGAAATACGATGGCGTCGTCGTCACGGATTCGATTTCTATGATTGGCTTCGGCGATGGCCCGCAAGAAGAATTGGCGGTCGATTCGATTCTCGCTGGGGTCGATTTGCTGCTCGATCCAGCAGATCCAGTGGCCCTAGCAATCACCTTGCGGGATGCCGTGCAGCGCGGCGATCTCCCTGAAGAACGCGTATTTGAGGCCGTCGGCCGCTTGGATAAATTGGTGCGCTTATCTCTCGATCGCGAAGCTGGCAAACCGCGGCCACTGGTGCTCGGCGGTGGTTCGAAAACTTTGCTGCGGCCCCTTCCAGGTGGCGCAGCCGGCCGCACCCACTCACGCCCAGCGCTCGCCTTGAACATGGCTTCGACTCCGGATGCCATTCAGTACCTCGAAGAATGGGAAATGCCCATTTTCGCCCCCGATTCCGAGCCGCCCGCTTCCTTCCCTGGCCCGCTGCTGATTCTGTGCGGCGCACGAGAAGGGCATGGCCTACCAAACATTCCGGGCCCGTGGCTAGAGGCCATCCAACACCACCATCCGGCGTTGTATGTGGCTGGCTCGCCCGATGCTGTGGACCTCGCACCCTCCGCCGCACGCGGTTGGTACCTCCCGGGCCTCTCTCCGGCATTGCTCGGCATGCTCCTCACCGCAGGCGAATAACTACCTGCGAATCTTTGCCGCGCTTCGCCCTTCTCGATTGGATCGCCATTGGCGGGTATTTAATTTTTGCATTAGCTGTCGGGATTTTGCTGACGCGACGCGCCTCGCGTGGCACCGGCGAGTTCTATTTAGCCGGCCGTACTTTGCCCTGGTGGATTGCCGGTACTTCCTTGGTTGCAACTTCTTTCGCCGCCGATACGCCACTCGTAGTTGCTGGCTGGGTGCGTTCCGACGGCATCGCCAAAAACTGGTTGTGGTGGGGCATGGCTGTAGGTGGCAGTCTGGTGATTGTGGTGCTCGCAGCTTGGTGGCGACGTTTAGAAGTCACCACGGATGCCGAAATCATTGAGCACCGTTATCACGGCCGCCCGGCGCGGATTTTGCGCGGCTTTTACGGCGGCTACCATGCACTGATCACCAACACCATGGTTTTGACTTGGGTGTTGGTGGCGATGAAAAAATTGGTACGCGTGATCTTGGATCTCGGCGATCAAAATTACGACGGCTGGATTGTTGCCGGCGCCTTGTTGCTGGCCCTCAGTTATTCCTTTATGTCGGGCTTCTGGGGCGTGGTCATCACCGACTTATTTCAATTTGCACTGGCCTTGCTTGGCGCGGTGGTGCTCGCATGGAAAGCAGTGGATGAACTCGGCGGGCTCGGCCCAGCGCAAGCCGCTTTTGCTGCATTGCCGCAGCACCTCACCACCATGTTCCCAAAAGATGTCAACCCCGAAACCGGCATTTCGACTGGATGGGAGGCACTTTCCTGGTGGATGAAGGGTTTTGGCAGTTTCGTGATTTTTGTTGGTGTGCAGGGCTGGCTAAACAAAAATGCCGATGGCGGCGGAATCGGCGTGCAACGCTATTCCGCATGTAAAACAGAAAATCACGCCCGCGGCGCGGCACTGTGGTTCCACATTGCTCACTACTGCTTGCGCCCGTGGCCATGGATTTTGGTCGGCCTTGCATCTCTTATCCTGATTGATCCCAGTGCCTTGCCCCTGCTCGAAAATGCCGACGGCACTTTCCGGCCGGATCATGAAGCTGCCTATCCCATGATGATGGCGATGCTGCTCGGGCCAGGTTTGTTCGGTTTGTTATGTGCAAGTTTCTTGGCGGCATTCATGAGCACTTTGGATACGCACTTCAACATGGCGTCGGCGTACCTTGTGAATGATGTGTACCGTCGCTTTATGCGCCCGAACCAAGGCGACCGCCACTATGTTTGGGTAGGGCGTTGTGCGGAAATCGGCGTGGCTTTGCTTGCTGGTTTGATGGCCACTGCGGCAGATAGCATCAGCGACCTCTTTGTCCTTTCGCTTTCACTGCTCGGTGGCTTAGGCCCGGCGATGTTGCTGCGCTGGTTTTGGTGGCGCGCAAACACCTGGACGGAAGTTTCGGCCCTGGCCAGCAGCACCGTCATGACTCTACTGCTGAACACCACCCAACTCGGCGCGGCTCACAACTTGCTGGATATTCCGTACCCCCTGTCCTATCCGCTGGTGGTGGGTACTTCGTTGGTCATCTGCCTCATCACCACCTTGCTGACGGCCCCGGTTGATCGCGATCATTTGTGTGCCTTTTTCGCCAAAGTGCGTCCAGTTGGCCTGTGGGGCCCGATTGGACGCAGTGCGCCAGGCCAAAAACGTGCGATTTTCTTGGGCTGGGCTGGTGCTCTGGCCTTGATTTACGGGTTGATGCTCGGCATTGGCGAATTTTTGATGGGAACGCCATTTATGCTGTCTTTCTGCTGCGCTGGCGTAGGTGCGCTCGTATTGCGTTGGACCTGGCCGCGCACTGCGGTTTAGACTCCCTCGAACCCACCTCTTTCCACTCCCTCCCGAAGCTAGAATAGTCCTCATGAGTATGTTCCGCAGCCAAGCTGTAGGCGCGCGCGTCGCAGCGCCCGAAAGCGTCATTAACGCCGATCCCGCAACCCGCATTGCTTTCCTGCGTAAGGTTTACACCTTGTTCAGCGGCGCAATGGTGGTCTGGATGGGCACCACTTTGTTGGTCACTTTCAATGAAGCCCTGCTCGCCAAAGCCATCGGCCTGTTGAGCGGCGGCATGATCGGCTTCATCTTGCTGATGGCTGCAATGTTTTTCCTGCTGCGCCTCACTGCAAACGCTGGCGCCGGCATTAGCATTCTTGGCCTTGGCCTATTCGGCGTGCTGGAAGGTTTCCTCACCGCCCCTTTGGTTTATATCGCCCTCGCCCAATCCAGCGGCGCCGAAATGCTCATCCTGGATGGCTCGGTAATTCTGGATCCCGCCATGCTGGCGGATGGCTCGAACGTCGTCACCCAAGCTTTCGGTCTGACGCTGGCTGTGTTCGGCGGTTTGTCCACTTATGCGCTCACCACCAAGCGTGATTTTTTATGGCTGCGTGGTGCTTTGTGGATGGGCTTTTTCGGGCTGTTTGCGATTGGCATCATGTCGATGTTTGGCATCGGCGGCGGCTTAGTAAGTGGCTGGGGATACTCCGCGGCCTTCGTGGTGCTGATGGGTGGTTTTGTGCTTTTTGACACGCAAAACATCATGAAGCGGTACCCGGAAAACATGGCTGCTGCCGCTGCGGCAACTCTGCTGATTGACTTCATCATCATGTTCCAGCACATCCTGCGCTTGCTATCGCGGCGCAACTAGGCCGCCTTTCCATAATCCGATTTCCTTAAGTTGGCCATTTTTAGGCTTTTTAGGGATGATTTGCGGGGTACACCTTAGGGATGCTGGTGTTCCCCCTGTTACGGCAAGCCATTCTTCTCACGCTGCTCGCTGGCTCCGCTTTCCCCCAAAGCTGGACCGACGGCCTCATCACGGTGGAGCCTGGGGTCAGCGTACGCAGCAGCATTGGCTCGCCACCGCTACCCCCCAACAGCACCGAAATTTTCGTCGATTCGGGAATCTATACGGGCTATTCGCGCAATCTTCAAAATGACGCCATCCAGGCTGGCTGGTCTTACTGGGCCCACGCCGTGCGCCTTACGCCACCCCCCACGGCCCAAGGTCGTCTGTTGGAAGTCCGTTATGTCGCGGTGGCTCAGTGGGGTTTGCACCGCGCTTTCGATGTCGTGATCCGTGATGCCGCCAGCGGCGCGGTGATGGCTACCCTGCTGAATCAAACGGCGGTATTAGATACGCAAAACTGGCAGGTCATCGATGTCGCGGCGCTGAACTTCACCGTGGGCGCATTGGATTTTTTGATCGAGCTGCGGCCCGCGACCGCCTGCAATGGCGACAACGGATTCACTCTCGCCTACAGCGCTACCTCATCCACCTTTGGCTCGAGCGTGTCGAGTAGCTGTAGCGATTTATTCAGCGATTTCCACGCCGACCCACGGGAATTGTTTTTACGCGCAGTGGTGGAAAATGGTGGTTTACCAACTGTTACGGCCAGTGCTACCCGCGCCGGATTCGCCACGACCCTGACGGCAGTGAATCTAAGCGCCAACGCGCAAGCCGTCATTGCCTACAGCTTGACCGGCGCCGGCCCCGTCGTGACACGCTTTGGTGTCTACGATTTATCACTCCCGATTGGGCGTATTACGGTTTCCAGTGATGCCAGTGGCGCGGCCACCACACAAATCTACATTCCAACCGCACTTGCCGGTGCATCAGTGTGGTTGCAAGTGGTGGATTTGGTCCGTGGCGTCATCGGTACGGGCGTGGAATTCCCGATTCAATGACAACTCTAAAAACGCGAACTTGTTGCTAATCTAAGGGACGTGTCTCCGAGTACCCTACCTCGCCCGCACCCAATCCTAACTTTCGTTTTGAGTGGTGTGGCCTTGATGCTCTGCACCGCTAGAGCAAGTGCGTTGCAGCCGCAAGTGACTGCCGGCACCTGGCGCGCAGTCGCTGGCTTCGAGCATCCCGACGGCGCGCTTATTGGCGCTACCCATGGGCCCGAAGATTTTCTCAAGGCGATGGTCGTCGGCGAAATGTGGCCAGGCTTAGAGCACGACTTTCAAGAGGGCGGCGGTGCGCTGGCGTGGAAAACTGTAAAAGGTGTGGAGCCGCGGGGCAACAGCCCGCTTGATAGTGGCAAATTTGATTTGTGGGCCGTCGCTGGGCGCACCGGAAAACTCGCCGCGTATCTCTATGTACCGCTGACAACCAGCGTCGCCACCGAACTACCAGTTTTGTTTGGCGCCGACGACGGCTGTGCGCTGTGGCTCAATGGTGCACAGATTTTCGCCGACGGTAGTGCGCGTAGTCTCAATGCTTTTGATCATGCTGTGGTTTTGAAGCTTGAGCCCGGCCTAAATCACCTGTTAGTCAAAGTCACCAACAATGGTGGTGCGTGGGCTTTCGAAATGCAGGAACCGCGCGGCGTCGGGCAGGCGCTCATTAATTCTGCGGTGGATCGCGGAGTCGATAATTTACTCAGTCGCCAATTGATTGATGGATCTTGGGAGCAAGTGCAAAACGACTATCGCAACGGCGCGACGGCGCTTGCGGTTTATGCTTTGTTGAGCTCTGGAGTGGATGGGCAACACCCTGCAATTTTGCGCGCGCTGGACTACATCAGTTGCGAGCCTTCCGATAAAACTTATGCGGCGGCGTGCGAACTGATGGCACTGGCTGCGCTCCAGGATCCGCGCTATTTGGAGCAGATTGAAGAACGCGCAGAAGACCTCATTTCCTGGCAAATGCCCAATGGCCAATGGGCTTACCCCGCTGGTGCAGAGGATTTGTCGTGCACGCAATTTGCGGTCCTTGGCCTGCGTGCTGCGGCCATGTCCGGCGTCGAAATTCCACCCAAGGTTTGGTACGACGCCATCGGTGGTGCCTTGTTGAACCAGGAAAGAGTCAAGCGCGGGACTGGGGTCTCGGCCGCCGGGTTTTCTTATCGACCTGGCCCGCAGGGTGGCATTTATAGCGGCTCCATGGCCACTGCTGGCATTACTGTGTTGGCGATTGCGCGCGAGCAGCTTGGAGACAATATTAAAAATGGCCCGGCGGAAAAAATTGAACGCGCCCTGCCTTTAGCCATGGAATGGATGGCACAGAACTTTGTGGTGCATGAGAATCCTAATATGACCTACTCGCATGTGTATTACTGGTTATATGGAGTGGAGCGTGTGGGTGCATTGATGGATACCAAAACCATCGGTCGCTTTGATTGGTATGAAAGAGGTGCGGCTAACTTACTCGCACGCCAGGGCGCGGAAGGTCAATGGGCAGATCCATGGGGAGCCATTGATGTCTCTACTTCCTTTGCGTTGTTATTTCTAAAAAAGGCAACTGCTGTAGCCACTACTGGCAAGACGGTCGATAACGCGCGGCGCAAGAATCCACACCACACATCGAACCCAACAGAAGGGTTGTTGAGCCTCCATGTGATGGCGGCCAATCCACTTACGATGTGGGTGGTGCCACCTGCAAATGCGCGGCCCGATGCGGTGGAATATTTTATTCGCGCTGTTGGTGAAGAATGGGATTCGATTGGAACTTCTTCCTATGACCGTTTCGCCAAACAGCACACCATGCCAGCGAGTGGCTCCTTTGAGTTGCGTTCGGTGGGGCATTTTCAAAATGGCACTACCTGCGAATCTGGGATCGTAAAGATTGATCTGCGTTTCGGCCTCGACGCAACCACGATGGCTTATGCAACGGATTCTTTGCGCAATGTGATGCCGAGTAATCGCCCAGAAGTTGCCATTTCAACCAACGCCAGTGGCCATGATGGCAACATGCTGGTGGATAACCGTTGGAATACGGCATGGGTTTGCGAAAGTACCGATTTCGCACCCACGCTTACCATCACTCTGAAGCGTAAAGCGAAAGCCTCGCAAATACTGCTCTCGCATGCACGCACCCGTGCCTGCGATCAAAAGGACAATCCACGGCCTGTGGAAATCGAAGTGTGGTTGAATAAGGATAAAACTCCCCAAGTCTACGCCATTGATCCGGACCCACAGCACAAGACCATGATTGAGCTGCCCGCCAAATCCAAAATCAACCTGCTACAAATTCGTATCACCAAAGTAACCGGCGGGGAACTCGGTGCGGCCGAAGTGGGCTTCAGCGAAATTGAGCTGCACTAATCAATCACCGGCACCCGCTTGACCGGGGCGCGTGTGATCTTGATATTCGCGCAATAAACTGCGCAGTTCCTTCGGCAGTGAAACACGCGAATTCGCCAAGCGTTCGTGAAAACGCAAGATTCCGGCAGGATCGGCAAAGCCGAGTAGAGGGCGGATCCAGCCCCCCACAGTCATACCGCGCTCGGTGATATCCAAATCTGAGCGGTGCGTCGCCCAACGCAAACCGCCGCGCGGCAGTACAAATTCATCTTCCCTCGGTTTTAGGAATGCTGCTGGCAGTGCTTCGCGATCGGCAAGCAACATGGATTCTGGCAGTACGACCGTGATGCCTTGACTTGGATCTTCCACAGCCCAACTTTGCAGGAAAGTCAGCAACCTATCCTGAACCGCGGCACCCCACTCCCCAGCTTCCATTTCGCTCCGATGTTTCTCGCTTTCACCGGGTATCCACAAAATGGCGGTGCCGGCGCCAGACAGCGGTAATCCGGTCACTGGTCGGCCAACAAAATCGCGCAAACGGTCCGCACCTTTACGCCACGGATGTAAGCCGCGCCCGGAGCTCGTTGCGCTAGGGCCGAAGAGTTCACGATCTAAACGCTCAACCTGTGGTTCAATCACCCGCACCGTGCCAGTGGTCGTAAAAAATCCGAAGTACCCTTGAATCGGACGTGCATCAAGGGTGGTGAGAGTAGCGATTCGTTTGTCGTCGACAAAAATTTCCACTGTTGGCCCATCCACCAAGATTGATAAATCCCAAGTTGTTTTGTGGCGATCAAAGCCGACGCCACCACTGAGCGCTCCCTGCCGCGCGAAGAGGCCATTGAGGCTCCAGTTAAATCCGTAACCCCCCTCGCGATCTTCGGTCTGATTGGTTGCATATTGGAAATCCCCGCCACTGAAGCCAAAACGAATATTCCGATCGCGACGCGTGTATCCAATGATGACTCCGGCGCTGTAGTATTCGGTAGTCTGCTCAATTTTTGTGGTGAGCCGATAGCGTCCTGGATCTTGCCACTCTAAGGAATGTACGAAGGCGTTGCTGCCGCGTGCATCGCGATCCATCGTGTCGGTGCCGGAGCGCGCGGTCTTGCGCCCGACGTGTAAATCATCTTGATAGTCGACAAACCAATTCCCCACATTGCGATTGTCTTCCAGGCCGGTTAAATCACTTTCACCCCACCCACCCAATCCAAGGTGCCTGCCGGGCTGGGTATAAGGATGCAAAAATTCCCCCTCGGGGCGTGCGTACTGCAGTGCCTCTATGCCCACAGCCGAGGCCAACAAATCATGGTCTGCAGCAAGAGCGGCGGCGGCATACAGCAAGCCGCGTTGTTGATAATCCGCCGCTGCTTGGGCGCGTTGTTCCACGAGCCCCTTTAACTTGGGCAGCTTATCCAGAAACGGCGCCGGGCCCAGATTGCGTTGTTGATACTCACGCAAAGGCGAATCAAATCGACGCCAACGACGCATCACCCAAGCCGCATCGTCAAGCTTCATGCGCTCCAAATCAGCAACCAATTGTTCTAGCGTGGCATCGCTGGGTTCATCGACCGCCAAACACCAGCGATAAGCGGCAACCGCATCTTCCATGGAACCAACTTCGGAAAGTAACTCTGCGGCTACCCGCGCTTGGGATTGTCCAAACCAAGGCTCCGCACGATTTCTTAACCACGTGAAAGTAGGTTCATCGGGCACCCGCTGAGCAGAGTCACCCGCGGGTGCGCGCGGATCATACAAATTCACCCAGGGCTGCAATTCTTTCCAATAGAACCCTCGTAGATAACGCTCATAGTCTGTGGCAAACGCGGCCATGCCATCGGGCCTGCCATCCTTGCCGTCAGCAAAATACTTAACGAAACCGGCAACGGCACCACCGCGCGCACGATTGGAATCGCGTTGAAACTTCTCCAACTGCTGGGCAAACAGCGGCGTGGCATTTTCTTCATGGTGGTAAACAACTGGCTCGCCTTCTTCATCCAACTCATCCACAAACCCTGTCCAGGAACGCAAGTAAACAAAGAGCGCATAACCGGCCGAATAATTATCCCGGTACTCCTCGATGGTTCCGGCAATGAGTTCTTCCAAGTTTTCCTGCGCGCCATAACCTTTATTCGCCACATCAAACATCGTTCCATAGTTCACATAATCCTCAACGAACTCGCGCTCGTACATGGAACCATAACTGCCGCCGGTCCAAACGGCGCGCCCTTCGGCCAGCCATGCGGGCAGGCCACCAAAAACCCCGCCATCAAAGCGGTGCGTGAGTTCATGGGTAAGCCCGCGGCCCAAAGCCGGAATCGTACTCATCGTGAATTGCAGCGTGGTGATATTCCCACCCTGAAAACCTCCCACCCACCAAAACGGTGCGCCCTCCATTTCCAAACCATAAGATTCAGTCACCAGGCGCACGATACCTTGCTGACCAAGAAATGGATCATAGCCATAAAAATTCACCAAGCGCTGGTGATGCTCTTCCACCGTTTGCGCAGCACCCAGGAGAGTCCAATATCCACAGTTGCTCTCGATCAAGTACCAGCCATGCGGCGAAAGTGCCACACCCGGTGCCGCAAAGGAGCCATGCTCCAAAGTAAAGGCTCGTTGTTCATCCTCATTCAGGTCTTCGAGTTCCTCAATACTCCACACATGCACGCCGCTGGTGGCGAGCAATTGCCGCGCGCGCGCCAAAGCTGCCGACGCCGTCTGCATTTCTCCGCTCATATCAGGCGGTTCTGGGCCCTTCAAATCTTTGAAGTTTGCTTGCGCGCCCAAGCCCCGTAAACACCGCGCCGCGCGAATCACGACATCCACACCGCCAGCGCTAAAGCCATTGCGAATTAAATTTTCAAGCGCCCGGGTTACTTGTTTCTGTACCTTCTGATCCACTTCAAAGCTCGGACTTAATTTGTCCGCGAACTCCGCTTGGAGAGCCGGCGATTCCAAAGCAAGTTGACGGGCAAGATCTTCCGCCCACTCGGCCAATAACGGATCCCCAACCCGCTTGCTTTTGGCGCGGTTGTCGCGAAACTTCATTAACTCCCGTACCGCTTCGGCGCGCGCAATTGCCAAGGCTGCCGGATAAGGATCATCCACTGGCATCCATTTGGAGACCTCGGGCTTTATTTTCAGGTGTCCACGATGATCCGCGCCTAGAGCGTAAAAATCATGAGCCCACAACACGCGCGCGTCGGCATCCTCGGCCAACATGGCGTTTTGCAGCAATAATCCAACCACATCAAAAGGCTTGGTGCTGTGTGCCAAACTGAAAAGAAAGTGCCCGAAGGCACCCTGGTAATCACCGGCGGCCATTGCATCGCGTCCATATTGAATACTGACGTGCTCCAACGGGGTGGTGGCTTGCGGTCTTTCCTGTGCAACCGCCACGCGGCAAAAACAGCTGCTTAGGGCCAAGGCGCCGAGAGCAATCTTGAAGGTGGCGTGGAGGAGGGTTGAGGGACGAGTCAATGCAATCACAAGTTACCGCTGCCGAGTCGCTAACCTAGACACATCCATGCTCCTGGTTTCTTTTTTCCTTCTGGCCGCACCCAACTTGCTGCCGCAACAAGACCTCACCGAGGTGATCCCAGGTGTACGCCCGGGCGCCTGGAAGGTTGTGGGACCATTTGCGCCCAACTCCAGCAGAGCGCCACGCACAACGGCCGCCGCCATGAAGGCTGGCCAGCCATGGGCAACCTTACAACAAACTTTTGAAACCACCAAGAGGCAGCAGTTGTCGTGGAGCTCGCCGGATATCGACGCCCTGCTCGCCCTGAGTGATCGTCATCAGGCAAATCCGCGCCCACGCTTGTTACTGGATAGTGGCGCTCTCGATTTACGCGCTATTCTCGCCAGTCAGGGCACTTCGACTGCCGCTGCAAGTAACAGTGTTATGTATTTGTACCGCCCCATTTACGCGAGCGAAGCGGCCACCATGGTGGTGAGTTATGGCGTGATTGGGAGCTCCTCGTTGTGGTGGAATGGCAAGGCCATGGGCTCATCGGTTGGCTCGCAGCGCCTGCTCCCCGCAAGTTCCGAAATCATTTTGAATGTGCTTCCGGGGTTGAATCACTTATTGATTGAAGTGCAGGATGTTTATCCGGATTGGGTGTTTGAAATGCGTAGCAAGCGCAGGATTGAGTCGCTACGCATCAACCGCGCGATTGAGCTTGGCGTGGATTACTTGCTTGATACCCAACTCATCGATGGCTCGTGGCCACCCTTTCACTCCTACGTGAATGGCACCACCGCCCTTGCCGTTTACACCCTGGTGAAAAGCGGAGTCTCGCCACGCAGTGAAGCGGTGTTAAAGGGACTGTCTTTTTTGCGCCAACAGCGTGCCCAGGGCACTTACTCGGTAGCTCTAGAGTTAATGGCTTTTCAGGCTGGTGGTGATCCTCAGGATGCCGAATTGATTGCTTCGATTGCCAAACGCCTGATTGCTGGCCAAGCGACGAATGGAATGTGGAGTTACGGTTTGAGTGGAGGCCCGGACAGTGGTGATTTATCCAATACTCAATACGCGGCCCTAGGTTTACGCGCCGCGGCAGCAGCTGGCATACAAGTGCCCGATGAAACCTGGGCTTCTTTGGCGCGCGCTGTGTTGAGCTGCAAACAGAGCGGCAGCGGCAAGCCCACTTCGGGAAGCGCTGCGGGATTCGGCTATTCCGTCGGTGGTGATGGCGTGACCATGTCCATGACGGCGGCGGGAATCGGCACTTTAGCGATTTGCGTGGCACACCTGAGCGATAACCGTCACCACAACGCAATCGTGGAGGCGACCAGAGCCATCGATCGGGGTTGTGAGTGGCTTGGCGCAAAATGGAGTTTGGCCGAGGGAATCACTTCGATGCATCACTACTATGCACTCTATGGGCTCGAGCGCGCGGGAGGCTTGACGAATCGAGAAGTCTTCGGCAAACACGCGTGGTACGACGAGGGGGCGGAACATATTGTTGGCGATCAATTAGAAAATGGCCGCTGGCAAGATGACCCAGCGCCGATTGTGGAATGTTTTGCGCTGTTGTTCTTGCGCCGCGCCACCTCCCGGCTGGCTTTAACCAGTGTAGATTTCAACAACGAACACTTGCTGCAATCAACCCGCGCCGACGGCCCCCTGATTCTGCGCCTATCGCTGAACTACCCGCATTCTTTGTGGATTGATGGCAGCAGCGAAAATTTCGACTCCATGGAACGCGTGGTCTATTGGCTGCAACCTCCGGATGGCCCCTGGCAACGCATGGATGAAGCCCTGGAAAAACGTTTTGCGATTCAACCCAATCTAGATATCCCTGGCGAATGGAAAGTCCGCGCCGACGCCAAGCTCAGCGATGGTCGTTTACTAACCTCCGGCACGATTGAATTCCTCCAGCGCGAGGGCATCTCCGCAGATCGCCTTGCCTATGTCAACGAAGGCCATTCCAATCTTGCACCCAGCGGCCGTCCGGAAAATACGGCCTCGACTTGTGCACTGCGATATCCGCAGAATGCCTTAACAGATGGTGATTATTCCACATCTTGGCGCTGCTTAGCAAAAGACGAAAATCCGCAGATTGAAATTGCATTCCGCAGCGCACGCAAGGCGTCGGCGTTGAAATTGGTGCTGGCACCACGCGAGATTGCTGCTGGTAAAGAAGCGCCACAACCTACGCGCGTGGAAGTCACGATAAACAATCAAACGCCGGTGATTTTGCGCATTCCAAATTACCGGCACGAAAAAGCGGTGCTCCTGTTCGATAAAACCACTGCCGTCAAAAAAATCAGGCTGCGCGTCATCTCTTTGGACCATGGGCGCCTCGGTAGAGCCAGTATTGGTTTTGCCGAAGTCGAGCTTTACTGAGTTGCGCAAAGACTAAGGCGCATACGGATCCCAACCAATTGGCTCAAAACCACAAGTGAAGTGGCGCAGTGCCGAGGGTTCCTCAATGATTTTTAAGCCACCGAGTTGGGCGCGACGTTCAAAGACATAGGTGACTGCTTCGATCACATAATCCATATGCGATTGCGTATAAACGCGGCGTGGAATCGCCAGGCGCACTAAATCCATCGGGCCGGGCGCTTGCGTGCCATCGGGCAAAGTATGACCGAACATGACGGTACCGATTTCGCAGGCGCGCACGCCACCTTCCAAAAAGAGCGCGGCGCTAATCGATTGACCAGGCAAGAGGCCAGAAGGCACGTGCGGCAGGAATTTACGCGCATCTAAATAGACCGCATGACCGCCGGCAGGGCGCAGCAACGGCACCCCTGCTTGATCCATGTGGCGCCAAACGTATTCCGTGCTGCGAATACGGTACTCAAGGTAATCCTCCGCGAGGACTTCCTCGAGACCAATTGCAAGTGCTTCCAAATCGCGTCCGGCAAGACCGCCGTACGTTGGAAAACCTTCGGTCAGGATCAACAGATTGCGACACTCGATGGCGAGGGCGTCGTCTTTTAACGCCAAAAACCCGCCGATGTTGCCGAATGCATCTTTTTTCGACGACATCCAAGCGCCATCTGCAAGGCGAAACATCTCTTCGGCGATGGCGCGCGGGGTACGCTGTTGCTGACCTTCTTCGCGCAGTTTGATGAACCACGAGTTCTCGGCGAATCGCGCGCAATCAAGAAACAGCGGCACTTGAAAACGATCGCAAACGGCGCGCACTTGCTTCATATTCTCCAACGACACGGGCTGCCCGCCGCCGGAATTGTTGGTGATGGTCATCACCACCAGGGGCACGGAACCAGCCCGCTCTTCGAGGACTTTGGTTAAGGCCAGCACATTGATATTGCCTTTGAAGGGGTGTTCGGCAGATGGGTCTTTGCCTTCTTCAATCACTAAATCCAGCGCTTCGGCGCCACTGGCCTCGGCATTGGCGCGAGTGGTATCAAAGTGCGTGTTGGCTGGAATAGTTTTGCCCTTGCCGCCAACGGTGGTAAACAAAATACGCTCAGCAGCGCGGCCTTGGTGCACCGGAATAATGTGCTCCATGCCAGTAAGTTGCTTGACCGTATCGGCAAAGCGAAAAAACGAACGCCCACCAGCGTAGGATTCGTCGCCGCGCATGATTCCGGCCCACTGCTCCTGGCTCATTGCCGAGGTACCAGAATCCGTCATCAAATCGATGGTCACTTGATCCGCGTGCACGGAAAAAAGGTTGAGCTTAGCCTCTTGCAACGCAACGGCTCGCTCCTGGCGAGTGCGCATAGGCAGAGGCTCTACAACCTTCACGCGGAAGGGTTCCATGATGGTTTTGGGCTTAAACATTTTGGGTGGCTCCATTCTCAAGAGAAGCGGAGCATTTTATCGCATCGGCGGCCGCAACTGAGCCTCGTTGTGCAGTAGACTTTCGCAGCCTGTGAAGTCAAAAGCCCTCGCCCTACTCGCTTTTTGTGCTACTTGTTGCCTCCTTGCTGCGCAGCAGCCGGCAGCACCTTCGGCCGGGTCCATGCCGGTGCCCCTCGCGGAGCAGTTAGCTGATTTCCGCAAGTTGCAAAGCCAGGAAGCCAATGCCGATCTCTGTTTGGCACGCCTGCGCGCGATTGGCGAGTTGCGCAACGATTTGGCGGTCGATGCGCTCATGGAGTTGGTGCCGCAGCTCCAGGGTGCGCAGCAAATGGCCGCCGTACACGCCATCTACCTGGCCAGTTCCACCTACGCGTTTCAGCAGCTCCAAGGATTGGCCAGCGCTTCCCACGCCGACGCCGTGCGTCGTCAAGCTTGCCGCGATTTGCTGTTATGCGGTGGATTGCAGCTTGCTTTTTTGCGCGACCAACGTTTAGTGAGTGAAGAGAACCGCATGATCCGCGGTGAGATTTTGCGCGGTTTGCTTGAGCGTCAGGTGCCCCATCTGCGCGCAAAAGTACTCGAAGCCGCAAAATCGAAAAACAGCATTTATGCTGCTGCAGGCATTTATGGAATCGGGGTTTTACAGTTAGAGAGTGGCCGTAAATTGGTCGAAGTAGCTGCGCAAAATAACGATTTGCCGTTACGGCGCGATGCTTTGCTGGCGCTCGGTGCATTGGGTGGCGCGAGCAGTTTCTCACTTTTGCTCAAAGCATATGCGGACGAAGACAACCTCATGTTGCGCAACCCCATCACCGCCGCATTGCAGCGCGCCGACGACTTAGACGAAATCGCGGTGATGATTGCCCGTGGCTTGAATTTTCAACCGCCAGAGCTGGTGCGCACGTGCATCGATGTCATTGCACTCGCTGCGCCGCGTTTCCCCGAGCTGTGCAACCCAGTTTTACAAAACGCCCTGGATCACGAAGATGTTCGCGTGCGCGAAATTGCCCTGGAAGGCTTGGTGCATGCGGGTTCGAACGCGGTGATAGAAACGTTAAGCAAGCGTTTAAGCAGCACAGATAGCGACCAAATTCGTGATGCTTTATGGGGTTTGAGTCAGCTCAACACCCTGCCCACAAGCGTCGAAGCGCGCATTGTTGGCTTCACTTTGCACGCCGATGCCAGCGTGCGGATGCAAGCCGCGGCAGCTCTGCGGCGTTTCCCCCACTCCGACCTCGCCTACCAAGCCGTGTTTTCTTTGCTCGCCGATGAAGCTTGGCCGGTGCGTTCGATGGCCGCAGAATCCTTGCAAGCCTTTCCACGCCTCGAATCGGTTGCGCGCTTGGTTCAACTTGCGAGTGAAGAACAAGGTCGGGTGCGCGAAGATGCATTCCATACGCTCCGCTTGTTAACCGGCAAAAATTTTGATGCGCGTACAGAGAATGAAAACAAGCAATCGGTGGTTAAGAACACCTATCACGGTCTAGATGTGCCGCGCGACAATCTGGTATTTGTGCTGGATATCTCTGCTTCGATGGCAAGCCGTTTTGATGACGACCATACCTTTCTCCAGTATTTCGTCGCTGCGCTACACGACACCATCAACCAGTTGCCCGTCGACACACTCTTCAATGTGGTGCTCTTTTCGAATGACGTGCAGATTTGGCGCGATGATTTGGCCTTGGCCTCCCCAGACAATATCGTTGCCGCACAGAACTTCCTGGCCGCGGCCACCCCCGGCGGAGGCACGAATTTACACGCTGCTTTGATGGCATCTTTAGGCTTTGCAGAAGTACAAACCGTTTTCTTGCTCTCCGACGGCGAGCCCACCGTCGGGCCAGTTACTGCACCCGCGGCACTTCTACGCGCCCTAGAGCGGCGCAACCGCAACCGCCGCGTGCGTTTCCACACCATTGCTGTCGGTCCTTCAGGCGCAAACTTCCTTGCCGAGCTCGCGGCCGAAAATTGCGGCCAGGCGGTAGACCGCACTGCGGATTCACGCTAAGGAAACTCTGTTCGATGCTTGTCGGTGTGGCTGTGATTGGCAATCGTCAAGAACTTGTGGCGGCTGCAACTAGCGGCAATCGCTGGCCCCGCTAGAATTCCGCAGCCCATGCCTACCGACGTTCAAATTGCCAACCAATACACAGCCCGCCCGATTCAAGAAATCGCCGAGCGCCTCGGAGTTTCCACCGACGACCTTCTTCCCTATGGTCGCGAGATTGCCAAGGTCGATATCAATGCCCTGAATCGTCCACGCACGCGACCACAGCAGAAATTAATTCTGGTTTCAGCGATTACGCCTACCCCCGCTGGTGAGGGCAAAACCACCACTTCCATTGGTTTGGCACAAGCACTCACCGAACTCGGTGAATCCGCGTGCCTGGCCTTGCGCGAGCCAAGTCTCGGCCCATGTATGGGCATGAAAGGTGGCGCTTGTGGTGGCGGCCACAGCCAGGTGATGCCCCTGGATCGCATCAACCTACACTTCACTGGCGACTTCCACGCGATTACCAGTGCCCACAACTTATTGGCCGCATTAATCGACAACCATCTGCATTTCGGCAACCAACTCAACATCGATCCGCGCCGAATCACCTGGCCGCGCGTGCTTGATATGAATGATCGCGCGTTGCGCAAAATGGTCACCGGCCTAGGCGGCCCCGGTCAGGGGGTGCCGCGTGAAAGCGGTTTCGATATCACTGCTGCGTCGGAAGTCATGGCGATGCTGTGCTTGGCCACCAACGCCGACGATCTGCGCGCACGTTTACAGCGCACGCTGGTGGGTTACTCGCGCACCAACGAGCCGATTTTGGCCGGTCAGCTTGGCGGCGTCGGCGCGATGATGGCGCTGCTCCGCGATGCGATGAATCCGAACTTGGTGCAAACTTTTAACGGCACTCCAGCCTTCGTCCACGGTGGCCCGTTTGCAAACATCGCCCACGGATGCAACTCGGTGGTGGCCACGCGGATGGCGATGCACTTTGCCGATTGGACGGTCACCGAAGCTGGTTTTGGTGCGGATTTGGGTGCTGAGAAATTTTTAGATATCAAGTGCCGCGCAGCGGGTCTCAATCCAGATGCCATCGTTTTGGTGGCCACCATCCGGGCGTTGAAGATGCATGGCGGCGTCGCCAAAAATGCGCTCCAGGAAGCCAATGCCGCCGCCGTTCTAGCTGGTCTACCCAACCTCGATAAGCATGTGGAAAACGTACGCCTGTACGGCAAACCCGCGGTGGTAGCTCTCAACCAATTCGCTGCCGACACCCCCGAAGAAATTGCCGTGGTGCGCAAGCGCTGTGAAGAACTTGGCATTGGTTTCGCTGCTTCACGGCATCATGCCGAAGGTGGGCCGGGTGCTGTGGATTTGGCGAAAGCCGTCATGCGTGCTGCTGCTTGCGAAGCAACGCCGCTGCAACCCGTCTATGCGCTGACTTCGGCAATCGAGGATAAAATCCGCGCGGTTGCAACCAAGGTTTATGGCGCGGATGGTGTCGATTTTGACGGCAGCGCGCACAAACAAATCGCCCGCGCCGTTGAGTTAGGCTACGGCGATTTGCCAATTTGCATCGCCAAGGTGCCAGGTTCGCTAAGCGACGACCCTACAAAAATCGGCCGTCCTACTGGTTTCCATATCACCGTGCGCGGCCTTCAAATCAACGCTGGCGCCGGTTTCCTAGTCGTGCTCACTGGCGAAATCTTCCGCATGCCTGGACTGCCGCGCCTACCTGCAGCCTTGGAAATTGATTTGCTGCCAGATGGCACCATCGTTGGCGTCGAATAATTCACCGCTAGGGTGAATGGAGCTGCACCATACAACGCGCCAGCCATTGAGGGGCAACCAGGCCCAAAACTACAGCGAGTCGACGCTAATCCCCTGCTTCTGACACAGCGCGTAAAGCACCTCGCGTATGCGCGCTAAACCACTGTGGCTCGTGCGAATTAAAATCTGGCGGCGAATGCGGCCGCGAATTTTTTCGACCGGGGGTGCGGCCGGGCCGAGGATTTTGATTTCCGCAGCCCCGCCAGCTGCGGCGCGTAAGTCGCGGGCCGCAGCATTGGATGTTTCCTCCACTCGGCTACGATGTTCCGCTTCAAAGCTAATGCGCAAGGCAGCGCCAAAAGGTGGGAAGCCAAACAACTTGCGCTCGATTAATTCTTCTTTGGCGAAACCAGCGTAGTCGTGATTCTTGGCCGCCATCAGAGCAGGGTGTTCGGGCATCCAAGTTTGCACCACGACCTTGCCGCCATGATCGCTACGACCGGCGCGACCGGCAACCTGCGCAATCAAGTTGAAACAACGTTCACTAGCACGAAAATCAGGGTGATGTAAAGCGGTATCGGCATTGAGCACCCCTACCAGGGTAACTTCTGGAAAATCCAAACCCTTCGCGACCATCTGTGTGCCCAACAACACATTGAAATCGCCGCAACCAAAAGCCCTCAAAACTTCTTCGTACGATTCGCGGCGCAACATGGTGTCGCGATCCATCCGTGCAAGCCGTGCTTTGGGAAACATACGTTCCACGCTCTCTTGCGCGCGTTCGGTGCCCACTCCCACCATGTCCACCGGACCTTTACACTCCGGACAAGTCTTAGGCGGGTCTTCCTCATGCATGCAGTAATGACAGATCGCTTTACGCCGCCAACGATGATAAGTAAGCGCCACATCACAAGCTTTGCAATGCAAACTGCCGCCACAAGCGCGGCAATGCCAAGCCGGGGCGTAACCGCGTTGATTTAAAAATAAAATCGCGCGCTCGTCACGATCCAGCGCTGCGCCAAGAGCGGTGCACAACGGTTGCGACATCACCAACCACTTGCCCTTCTCGGGTTTTTGCACCCGCATATCGACGATCTGAATCTGCGGCAACTTGCCGCCGGCGACGCGCTCGCGTAGCTCCAACTTCACTAAGCCGCCTTCTTCATGCGCGGAAGCCCACGATTCCAATGATGGTGTGGCGCTGCCCAAAACACAGACCGCATCCTCCAGCCGTGCTCGCTCGCGTGCCACATCCCGTGCGTGATAACGCGGCGTGGAATCTTGTTTGAAAGAGGATTCATGTTCCTCATCCAAAATGATCAGACCCAAATCAGGCATCGGTGCAAACAAAGCCGAGCGCGCACCCACCACCACGCGCAAACGCCCTTCGCGAATCGCCACCCACTGGTCATGCCGTTCGGCGTCGGTTAAGCCCGAATGCAGTACCGCCACATGGCCACAGCGTGCGCGAAAACGAGAAACCGTTTGCGGGGTCAACGCAATCTCTGGCACCAACACGATGGCGCCACGCCCCTGTTCTAAACAACGTTCCAGCGCGTGCAAATAGACTTCGGTTTTGCCGGATCCAGTGATGCCAAACAATAAAAAATCGCGGTGGTGGCGGGCGTCCACACTTTCCAACACCCGGTCCACACAATGTTGTTGCGCGGCGGTGAGCACAGGCGGTTTATCGCGCAACAGCGGGACATTGGCGAAAGGGTCTAAGAACGCTTTCTTGTGTCCAAACTTCACCAAACCCTTGCGCTCTAGGGTATCCAACGGCGAACGAGTTAAGCCCGTACGGTTTCTAAACTCACGCAACTCCATCGGCCCGCCAGCTTGCAACAAATAGGCCAGGGCTTTTGCCTGTTTAGGAAAACTCTGTTCGAGTTTTTGTAAGTCTTCGGTGGAGGGCATGGTGACCAACTCCACAACCGCAATCGTGCGGCGTGGGCGATCGCGACGCAACGCCGCCGGCAACATGGCCGCCAGCGCCTGCCCCCATGAACAGTAAGTGGTATCGGCAATAAAATGTGCCAAGCGCAACAATGCCGGAGTTAGCAACGGCTCCACATCGAGCACTCCGTTTAACGAACGAATGCGGTCTGGCGGCACATCGGCGGGTGCAAAATCTTCCACGGCAACCACCACACCCAAGCCTTCCCGTCGGCCAAAGGGCACGCGCACGCGGCTACCTGGAAGCAAAGGTTCGCAGGATTCCGGCACGTGGTAGGAGAACTCGCGCCGCACTGGGGTATCGAGCGCAACCCGCGCAAAGCGCCCTTTGGGCGCGCCGAATAAGGACCCCTGGAAACCCGTCGTCATGGGCGGATTGTAGGACCGCCCACGGTCCAAAGCTGTGGCACGCTTGACGAACCGATTGTTACAGCAGGTAAATCAAACTGAGCGAAGTTGCCGCCAACACCGCCCATTGCAACACGCCAACCACCAGCGGGCGTAAGCCTGTGCGCGCCAAATCCAGCAGGTTCGTTTGCAGGCCGACGCCCGCCATGCCGATGCACATCAACCAAGTCACTGTGGTTTTTGCGCTGGCCATGGAAAATGCACCCGCCTCGGGCACAATCTTCAAAGAGCTGATGGCGGCAAACACCACGAACATCACCAAAAACCAGGGCACCACGGGCACCTTCTGAGCAAGGCTTTGATTAGGGTTGGCGAGCTCGCGCTTGGCAACTTCGCGGCCGAGGTAAAAAACAATCGGCGCTAACCAACAGATGCGCACCAACTTCACCACGGTGGCAACTTCTTTCGATTCCTGGCTGAAGCTATCTCCAGCAGCCACCACCTGCGCCGTTTCATGCAAGCTGGCGCCAACCCACACACCGAAATCAAAATCGGATAAGCCGAAAATCCACCCCAGCTCCGGGAATAACAAAATTCCGGATGTGCCCAGCAAAGTGATGACGCCAATCGCCATCGCCGAATCTTGCTTACGGGCCTGGACCACCGTGTCGGCAGCGACAATCGCAGATGCGCCACAGATTGCTCCACCCACACCGAGCAACAAACCAAGATCGCGATGCAACCCAAAGCGCCGCGCCAACCACCAACCAACCACTAACGCCACCAACGTACTCAAAGAAACAATGATGAGAGACGGGGCGCCAATCGCGAGAATTTCTGAAATCGTTAAGCGCAAACCAAGACCGGCCACGGCCCAACGTAGGATTGGCTTTTTGGCCATTTCGATACCCGGCAAAGCCCATTGTGGCACCGGCAAAACTAAGCGCCAAAGCATGCCAATCAGTATCACCAACAACAACGCACCGAAGTGAAGCTGATCGTGGAACAGCGGTAGGGCGGCCAATTGCAACGCAACTGCGGCCAAAGCGGTGGCCACCAAAACGCCAGGAATCCAGCTAAGTCGAGTTTGCAGCAGAGAGTTCAAAAGAATCAGTCCGAATATGTGAGGGGGCGGACTTCATGCTGGTAGCCAGAATCCTTGGGGATAAATACGTTGCACGTTGTGATTTCGCCACCATACACATGCAGCGTTGCCGCCGGAGTGTTGCTGTGATTATGAATGATGTGGTAATCAAACGGTGGGATTAACACCCCCGCGGAGCCCAAGCCCGCCTCGACCGATTCGACCATTTCAAAATCGCAAAGCCCGGACTCACTACAGCGATTCGGCAGCCGCGCATAACTTTCCACCGTGATGCCACCGGCACAAACGCACTCCACACACCACATGCCTGAATGATCATGCAAGGGTGTACCTTGATTAGGCCCCCAGATCATCAACACAATGCTGTACACGCCGGCTGGATCCTTATGCAACAAACGACGACCGTATTGGCCAGCAACCGGCTTGAGCAAGGCAGCATCAAGTTGGCAGCCGCCATTGCCGACGTGCGCTGAAAGGACAGTCTTGATCCGCTCACAACGCTCTGCGTCATCTGCCGCCTGGACAGCTTGATCCAGTTTCGCAGCCAGTTTGGCAATCCATTGTTCGCTAGTGGTTGTCATGATTCAAAGTATAGAGACCGGAGAACGCAGCGCTTGGCTGAGAAGTTCGATATCCGTATCGAAAGAACTGGGGGCCAGCGGCCCAAAGGAGAAGCGGAAGAAATTCGCCAGTGGCGATTGCGCTCCGCGACGCGCCATATCGCAATCAGGGCCTTCCAAAATCGCAGCGCCTCGCACGAACAGATTGCGGTTCAAGGCAGCAGCGGTAAGACCATCGGGCAACTCACACCAATGGTAGAAGCCGCCATCGCCGGAATGAAGCTTTAAGCCTAAGCTTTCAAAAGCTGCTCCGTAACGAGCGCGCTGGCTCGCATAGTAACTTGCTATCGCAGCACGCGCCTGCTTCACCCGCTGCGGTTCTAGCAGCGCCACCGCCATGTTTTGCGAAGGATGCGCAACACCGCCGATTCCGAAAGAAGCGAAATTGCCAAGAATATCAATATTTCGTTTGGAAGCGATCGTCCAACCGATGCGCAAGCCGGGAGCTTGCAACCCCTTGGTGGCCGCGCCGCAAACAAACAAATTGGATTCATTCAGGTTGTCGACATGCGCAAGTGCACTCTCTGGCTGCGCGTGAAAATACTCATAGGCTTCATCTACCAACAAACCCGTATCGCCATATGCCGTGGCGTCGACCAAAGCTTTCAACTCTGCGCCGTTGCGCGTGTGGCCGGTTGGGTTACAGGGGTTGCTGAGTAAAATCAGACGTCGGCCTTCTTCAGCGCTGCCGAGAAAATCGGCAACACTGGGGCGAAAACCATTCGCAACGTTACTTGGCACGATCGTGTGCTTGCGTTGAAAAGCCTTCAGCATGTCATAGTACGGCGTGTACTCGGTTTCTGAAATGCGCACGCTAATATCTGCTTGCAGAAACAGCAGCAAGGCAATCAAACCTGGGCGTCCGCCAGCGAACACCATGACGTTTTCTGCCGCGACATTGGCACCGTAACTATCGCGGTAGGAACGCGCGATGGCTTCGCGTAATGCTGGCAACCCCCACGCTTTGGGGTACATCAAATCCTGCGACGAAACGGCAATCGAAGTGGGCAGTGATGGGCCGCCTGGCAGTTGTTCTGTGCGCGGATAACCCTGGCTCCATGGATGCGTATGGGGCTGCCCCATTGCACTTCCAAAAGTTGCCTGGAAAGCATAAAGGGTTTCGTAGATGCCCATCGGGGCAACGTAGCGTAGAAAGCAAGGGGAGGATTGGGGCATGGCTTGGGGCATTCGCTCAGGAAAACCTCTAATTCGGGACAATGATTTTAATCCACCAACCAAAGCGGTCAAGCAGGAAGTCAGCCGCGAGAGTGGCTTGGCTTGCGTTTCAGAGCAGTATCCTGGGGGCCATGTCAGACAATGCCACTCATGCCTTGGTTGCGCCGGTCACGCTGCTATCCGGCTGGCTAGGCGCCGGCAAAACTACCCTGCTCAATCACTTGCTCGCGAACGATTCCGGCACCCGTTATGCGGTGTTGGTAAACGAGTTTGGCGAGATCGGCATTGATGATCGCCTGGTGGTGCGCAGCGATGACAATCTTGTCGAATTATCAAACGGCTGTGTGTGTTGCACTGTGCGCGGCGATTTAGTCAAAAGCCTGCTCGATCTACGCAAACGCCGCCTACCCACCTTTCGCCGTCGCCAGTTTGATCGTGTCATTATTGAAACCACTGGCATTGCCGAGCCAGCACCATTACTGCGCACTTTTTTGGTAGAAGATGAAATCGCCACATATTATCAAGTGGAATCCGTAGTCACTTTGGCCGACGCCGCCAACCTCCCCCATGCCCTGGCCACGCGCTCTGCGCTGGAACAAATTGCGCTGGCCGATTTATTGGTGCTGAACAAAATCGATCTAGTTGGCGACGCCGTCCAACAACAAGCTTTGCTGGATTTGCGCTGCCTCAATCCCACCGCGCCGATATTCCCAACCAGCAACGCCAATGTGCCGCTGCACGAAATATTAAAAGCACGCGAGCGCACATTTTTGATGACCGATTTTGATTCTAGCGGACACTCCGCTCATCACGGTGGTATCACGGCGATTAGTTTGCGTAGTGAACATCCGCTTGATGAACTAAAAACTCGCTTGTGGCTGGACTCCTGCGTGCAACAATTTGGTGACCAGTTAGTGCGCTACAAGGGCTTCCTGAATATCCAGGGCATCTCTTATCGGTGTCTGCTACAAGGAGTCTATGATTTGTATTCTGTGGAAGCTGATTTACCTTGGCCGGAAAACTCTAGCCCCCTCACCGAAGTCGTTTTTATTGGTCACGACCTCGACCGCGCAATGCTTGAGCGGGGTTTGGCGGCGGCGCAATCGCGATAATGCCCGGTGCGCCAAACGATGATTTAGGGAAGCCCTGAATCGGCTATGGCTTGCGCCCAATCGTTTCTAAATCGCGCTCTTCCTGGGTGCGCATATCGGCATCAAAACGCGGCGGGGCGGCAATGGGAAAAGAAGTTCCGCCAGCTTGGTTGCTCGCCTTTCCCTGAATCCGCTGGTGATGGTCGATTGCGGCGCCATCTAATTTGGACTGCGGAGAAACGCAGGCACCGAGAAGTGCGCTGGTAACAAGGGCAACGAAAAAACGTAGGGGAATCATGCTTGCTCCGGATCTGGCAACTGCACCAGTTTAGCCAATAACGAGCTTTCGAAGTTCTCGCGTTGCCAATCATTCAGTTGCACCACGGCATTCAATTCCGCGGAAGTTTGCGGACGCGCGCGACAGATGGCCTCCAAGTGACGGCGGTGCATCAATCGCTCACTTGGCAAATCCAATTCACGCGCAACAGATTTTCGCCAATCGCGCATTTCATCCAGATTCTCACGCAGCACCCGCCGCCGCCGCCGCTCCTCCGGAGTGACTTTCGGCACATCAATCTCAATGCGTTTGCCGTGGGCCTTGGCAAGCGCAGCGAGAATATCTTCACCGTAACGCTTGGCTTGTTTCCAACCCATACCTTTGATGTCCGCGAGCTCCTTGATGTTGCTTGGTGCCTGCAGCGCAATATCCAACATGCCTTGATTCGCCAACACACGGAATAACGGTACGTCACGTTGCTCGGCAACTTTTTCACGCCAGAAGAAAACTTCCTTTAAGCGTGCGAGTGATTCAGGATCCATACCGCGCGCCGCTTTCATTTTGCGATAACGTTCTGGATCCGGAGCCCCAGCAACCAGGATTTCAGTTTCTTGCCGCAAGAACTCGCCTTCCGCTGCCGCCATCATGTCGGCTTCTAATAACTCCGCCGTCAAGCGTCGGTGAAGGTCCACTAGGAAATGGGTATCAATTCGCGCGTAAGAAATTTGCTCTTCGCTGAGTGGGCGGTAACCCCAGTTGGAGCGCTGCTCCTTCTTCGAAAGCTCCATGCCGTAGTAAGACTGAATGAGCGCCGCCAAACCGGTTTTTTCGTGACGCAAGAGAGTCATGGCCACTTGTGTATCGAACAAACCACGCACTTCGACATCCAAATCTTTTTTCAAAATCATCAAATCGAATTCCGCCGCGTGGAAAATTTTGATGACCGTGGGATCCGCCAACAGCGGTGCAATCGCTTTCAAATCCTCTCCCATAGCAATGGGATCGACAATCCAATCCTCTCCATTAGCCGAAACCTGCAGCAAGCACAAACGCTCGTGATACGCGAAAAAGGAGTTCGCTTCAGTATCGACGCCAATGATGCCCGCAGCGCGCCATATTTCCATGGCTGCAGTGAGCTGTTCGATGCTATTTACATGGTGGACAGGAGCCCACTCAGAAGGTATTCGATCCGGCATGATTGCCGCAGATAGTAACGCTGCGGCCAAGGCGCACCCTATTGCATGTGGACGAACACTGGTGTGGTCAGGGCTGATTCAGTAAAAATCGAGTTGTGCACTTCGGCACGGTACCAGCAAGTGCTCTGTGGCAAAATATCAGGCACCTGAAGGGTTCCTGCACCGGTGAGGCTGCCAATCGATGAAACCAAAACTTCGCCAACGCCAACGACGCCACGAAAGACCTTAATCGTCGAACCATTGTTATCCACGTTGTACGGCACTGAAATGGTGATTGGGTAGTTTGGCGGCACCACGCTAGCGTTAACCGTTAAAACTTGCCCCATTCCCAAACCGCGGCCGCCATTGTCGCTGATGCTCACATCAAGGAACGGGCCGTTCGACAGATAGTTCAAGCCCGACTTCAAGGCGTCGTTCAGGGAATTAGGGGTGAGCGCTCCGGAAACGAAGGTATGCGTCGCGCCAAAGTTCTGGGCGGAATCGTGCGTATCGCTGCCTGAATAAGGATAGAGCAACTTGCCACCTACCATTCGCGCCACCCACCAGTTACGGTGAAACGATTGGAAGTTGGTAGCACCTTCGGAGCCATTCCATACTTCCACGCCCCAAGCGTTATTGCGCTCCTGGCCACTCAAATCGGCAAGGCTGTTGAAGCCCCACATACTCGAAGCCGGATGATTAATGACCGCGAAACCGCCTTCGGAATTAATATTATTTACGTTGTATCGCTGGCCCGACATGGGGTTGTCGCAGAAATCCAAAAAACCGTCTTTACCACCTGGCTTGCGCGTGGTGATGTGATGCGCCCCCATGTGGTGCACTTCATTGGTGGAGAAGCCAAGCAGGCACAAGGCATTGGAAGAATCGCTGCCTGACTGCGGGCCGGTTTCAAGACCGGAAACTTCGGTACTTGCGAGCATCACAAAGGATGGATCGGTCAACGCCACGGACTCGGCCAGCACGGCATTGAACTCGCTCGTGGTATTGATGCAGTAACTGTGGGTGGTGGAGCTGAAAAAATCGAAGCCCAGAGCTTGAAACTGCGGCTTCAGCTGTGCATTCGTAAAGGAGCCGGTAATGTTGACGGATTCCGCCGCGCAAGAATCGCAGCCATTGATGGCTTCATCGCGGCAGTTGTGCACGTGCAAATCACCCGTCACCCAAGCGCCCACGGCGCGACCATAACTCCAGTGTCCTGGAGGCGCAGCGCGGAAGGGTGCGAGTTTGGTGATGGTGCGCGCCAAGGTGTTACTTTGCATCGCGGTGCCGTCAAACCAGCGCACCACGATTTCGAAAGGTGCGACATCGCCAGTCTGTGATTGTGGTCCAAACAAAGCTGCCAAATCCATCTCAAACTGGGCATCCAACATCTGTGGCGCACCGCTCTTTTTCAAATCGCTGACACCTTGCAGCACACGGCGCATCGCTTCGGCTTCGCCTTCCGGACCAAGGGCGACATAATCCTCCAGCGGGATGAACAGACGCTTGGTGTGCCGGTGACTGAAGTCGGGATCGGTGCGCTCCATGTCGAGATACAACTCGTTCAAAAAACCACCGTCGCCAGCCAGCGCCTGGTTGTGAAATGCCTTGTGACCAAGCGCAACACCCTCGGGGGTTTGTACGAGCAGCTCCAGCAGTTCCACGGAGGCATTTCCGGAGTTGTAGAGCTGCACTTGCATCGGCACAGAAAAATCTGTGACCCGCACCTCCTCGAGCAAGCCAAAAGGCAAAATCTCAACCTGGGAAGGGCCAAGCTCTAAGGATGTTGCGCCGGCGTCGGCACGCGTGAGCAAGCCAACACCGAAGCCAGCTGCACAAACTAGGGGAATCCACAATCGCTGCATGCCCCTAGTTTGCCACGAATTCAAGGAAATCGGCGGCATAATCGCCGATTCAGAGCGATTTCCATGCGAAACGGATCGCGTAGCAACAAAAACAAGCTGTCAGGGGTGTTTCCTTAAACGAATATCAAACTCCTCCCAGAAATGCACCTTCTTAACCCGCTTTATCCTGTACAAATAAGGGTCTGGTGCTGATTTGTTCCCCTCGGTATTCCTCGCCGCGGAATTCAGGGAACCAAATCGAACTTTCGCCTGTCCCTAGTTTAGCCTTGGCTCGTTGTTAGCCTTGGATGGTCTCCTTTTCCCTTAGAAAACCCTACTGATGAAAACACTACGCTGGCTACTCGCCGCGGCCATGACCGTCCTGCTCGTGCAGGGGGGCTCCGCGTGCATTGAGGAGTTGGATCTTGCCTCGATGATTGCTAAGACCGATTCTGCGGTCCACGGAACCATCACCGACGTGCGCACCGTGCGCTTCGTTCCGGAAGGCGATGACCGACTCATCTTCACCATTCTCACCATTGAAGGTAAGGATCTCTACACCGGTAACGCCACCACCACGGAAGCTGCCTTCCTTGGCGGCACCTTTGAAAGTGACTCCATGATGGTCACTTCGATGCCAGCTCCTTCCGAGTACCGCTTGGGCAACGACGTCGTCGTTTTCCGCGGCGCTGTAGAAGGTTGGGGGCCTGAAATCGATCATGCCGTTTATGCCGCCATGGGTGGTATTTTCCGCACCATCGAAACCAAGAAGGGCACCGTGGTACTTGGCAAGGGCGAAGGTTTCGCCGTTGAGAGCAACCTGCTCGTCAGCAACTTGGTCCGTGAAATCAGTAACCTGCAGGGGGTACAACGATGAAAAATATCATTCGCCTTGCAATCGGTAGCTCGCTGCTTGTTGGCTCTACCTTGATGATTGCGCCGCAGCAGGCAGACGGTTTCACCACCATTGGTGGTAGCCTTGGCCTCGCCCAGCGCGATCTTCGTTTGTTCAATAACTTCAATGGCTCTAGCGCCAACAATAACACCACGATTCACGCGAACTGGCCTCAATACGATGGTGCAGAACTAGCCATGTGGAAGGCTGGTGCGGAATGGAACTCGCGCGCCCACGGTGACGGCAGCGGTGATTCCTCGCAAGGTTCGGTGGGCTCTGGCACTGCGAACTTCAGCTATGCCTGGAACGGCAACGCTAGTAATGTTGGCGGCGGCAATGACAACATCATTTCTTCGATTGGTGGATCTTCCGGCGGCGTCCTCGCTTACACGGAAACCCCGATTAGCGACGGCTGGCGCATTCGCTTTTACGGCGATGCATGGAACTGGCAAGATGGCCCAGGCACGGTTAGCAGTGGTATCGATATCCAAGGTGTTGCCTGCCACGAGCTTGGCCACGCACTGGGTTTAGGTCACACCACGGTGAGCGGCTCCACCATGCTTGCTTACATCAGTGGCACTGGCCAACCTCAGCGTTCGATTCAATCCGACGATATTAGTGGTGTACGTTACATCTACGGTGCCATGAGCGCCGCGATGCCGAGCGTGGCCAGTATCACCGGCAATGCCAACCTAGGTGGCAACATCACCATCACGGGTACGAACTTCTCCGCTACCGGCAACACTCTGTGGCTGCAGAGCAACGTGCTCGATAGCGGCGCCGCTGGCGGCAACTTCGTCAAAGTGACTGGTCTTAGCTCCAGCAACGGCGGAACGGTCATCAACATGACTCTTCCTAGTGCTGGCTGGGAAGGTGGAGAAATCCACGTGCAGTCCAATGGTACAAACAACAGCAACTTGTCGGAAAGTCACCCATTCGGGGGTACCGGCGGCGGCGTGTTGAATGACACCATCACCATGACCATCAACGACAGCACTCCGAACCCAGGTCAACTGGTTACGCTGAGCTGGAACGGCGCACCGGCGAATCAGTCGTACACCATCGTTTACGCGTTCACCAACAACAGTCCTCTGTTCACGTCGTGGAGCGGGATTGTTGGTACGGGTGCCACCTCCTCAAGCGGCATTGGTACTTACAGCAAGATCATCCCTAGTCGCGGCGCTGGTCGCACCGTGTACGTTGAAATGCAGGTTCCAGTAGGTGCCGACATCTTCAACTCCAACACGGTTACGGTAAACATCAACTAGGAATCATTTCCTATTCCAAGGGAGGCCGGGGATTTTCCCTGGCCTCCCTTCATTTTTACCCGAAATTGCGACGATAAAGGCCTGGACACTTCCCCTGCATCCAGATGACCTCTCCCAAACACCTCCTCACCCGCGCCCAGCATTGCCATGACGAAGGGCGCTTTGTTGCCGCTGCTGATTTTCTTCTTGAAGCCTTCCGCCAAGAACCAGAAAATCACGAAATCGCGCGCGAACTCGGCAAAGTATTACGCGCAGTCGGGGATTTAGAGGGTGCGGTAGCCTACTTAAACCGCGCTTGGCAACATGCTCCTGCCGATCCAATCACCGTGGCGGAACTGATTTTGGCCTTACATGAATTGAATCGCCCAGGTGAAGCTGTCAACGTCATGCTACGCAGCTTGGAGGCGGGTCTTGATGACACCGGTTTCGCGCTAGGTTTACTGAAAGGCTGATCCGCGCCCACGGGAAGTTGGTGAAATCGTGCCACATGGCGCGGTTCGGCGTAAACTGTGGTTTGCGTGATTGAACCGTCACCACAACTCCCTGCCAAACCACAAAGCAGCCCTTATGCCGAGCAGCCTCGGACGGATCCGATTGTGCTGGAGGATTTAGTGGCCCTCGTGCGTTTGCCTGGTTTGTTTACGCGTGTGGCGAAGGTACTCGACCGTGCGCGCGCAATTTTTCAGCTTCCCATTGATTCGCCTTTTTTGTTGGTTGACTCCGAGCCTGGCGACGGCCGCCTCGATTTCGGTTATCGCTGGATGGATAAAAAGAATCTTCTGATAGTCTTCGTCGGCATGACTTGGGGAGACCAGAGCCGGGATCCAACTTGGGAGGTTCGTGTCGAAACCAACAACCTGACCTTGGCGGAAATGCTGCGAGCGGGCGACTGGCATCACCTTGCCGCGCGACGCGCCGAATCCCGCTTCAGTGATTGGGGTAAATTCTGGCACGAAGACCTCGCTGGAACCGGATTGCTGCTGGGGGCTTCCGCTGCGGTCACGCGGTTTTTTGAAGATGAAAACGCGGAGGGTTTAGCTGCCGAATTTTTGGCCGGTGCTTTTTATGCCTTGCATGCTTCTGGTGCTTTGCAAGCCTTACTAGAAGTTGCCCGTCAAAACACCAACCCAGGCCTCGGTTCTCAACACCTTAATGTCTAACCGCTGGAAACGATTGCGCTCGCAAGCGTGTGGGGATTTCCGCATTTTCAAGGTGCGTGAAGATTTCTATTCCCATCCTGATAAAGCTGGTGAGCGCTCATTTTTTGTGATTGAAACCAGTAACTGGGTGAACGTCATTGCGGTCACCCCAGAAGATGAACTTGTTTTCATCCGCCAGCATCGTCCTGGGATTTGCGGCGTTCGTGTCGAGATTCCGGGCGGCGTCATTGAATCCGGCGAAGCACCAGAGGTTGCTGCGGCGCGCGAGTTGCGGGAAGAAACTGGCTACTGCGGAGACCCTCCCGAATTGCTCTGCACCACCGAACCCAACCCTGCCACGCATAATAATCTGTGCCATTCTTACTTGGTGCGCAACGCTCGCTTGCTTGAGAATTGCGAGCTCGATCATGATGAAGTCATCGATGTTTTTACCCGTCCAGTTGCCGAGCTCCCGAACATGATCGCTAACAATGAGGTGAGTCATGCGTTGTTGCAGGTACCGCTGCTTCATTTCCTGAGACTGCGTGAAACCAGCGCCGCCGCAGCGCCTAAACCACACTAGTTTTATGCCTTCCCCCGAAACCGTCGTGACCTGCCCTGGGTGTAGCTACGCCGTGATTACTTTCAGCGATGCCGTGGAAATTCTTGAAGGTGGGTGCCTGTGTTTATTGTGTGGCGGCAAGCTCAATCGCGCTGCACTCGAAAACGCCATTGATGCATGGGAAACTCGCGCCATTTGGGTGGAAGGCCGCGCCCAGGCTCTGGAAAAAGACGAGTGGCTCAAGGAAAATGAGTGGATCGAAGGTGGCCACGACTTCGGCGACGAAGGAGAAGATGACGACGATGACGAATCCTGGCCAGGCGCCTAAACCCCTGCTCTGAGCGCCTCGGCGGCCCCGTCGCGCTGACTGCCGATACGGCAGGTCTACCTTGGCACAGAGATTGCTATTTGCAGGCAAGGTAATCCCATGCCATTTCGAATCCTCATCGCCGACGACCAGCAAGAGCAGATCACTGCTATGGTGGCCCTGTTACGGGGCCTGGATGTCACGATTGAAATCGCAACAGATGGTAGTCAGGCCTTGCAATGCCTACTAAATGGGCCCTTTGACCTTTCCCTGCTCGATATGCACATGCCCCGCTTAACTGGGCTGGAAGTGCTTGGGCAACTTCAACAAGCTGGACAGCTTGTTCCTAGCATTCTGATGACTGGCAACCCCTCGCGCGAAATTGAAATGGCCGCGATGGATTTGGGAGTGATCACCTTGCTGTACAAACCAATCCCGGCGGAGGTGCTGCGCATCACCGTCCAACAATTCTTTTCCCTGCCTTCGGATCATCCCCGCCCTCTCATGGGCCCTGGAGATTTGCCCACTACGGGTGAACCCTGGTAATCCAGCGCACCGAGAAACACATTACAACCATGGCCAAAACCGCCAACAAAGTCGCAATCCGCCCCTTGGGTGACAAAGTCCTCGTCCAGCGCCTCACCGCTGCTGACATCTCCGCTGGTGGCATCGTACTGCCAGACTCCGCCAAAGAGAAGCCTGCTGAAGGCACCGTCATTGCGCTCGGCCAAGGCCGTTTGCTCGATGATGGCGCTCGCACCGAGTTCACCGTTAGCGTGGGTAACACCGTGCTATTTACCTCCTACGCCGGCACTGAAGTTGAGTGGAATGGCGTTGAATACCTCATCATGTCTGAGAACGATATTCTCGGCATCGTTGGCTAGGAAATAAAATCATGGCTGCTAAAAAAATCGCTTTCGACCAGGAAGCCCGCGAGGGAATTCGCGCCGGCGTGCAAAAGCTCGCTGCTGCGGTAAAGGTCACACTCGGCCCCCGCGGTCGTAACGTCATCATCGAGAAAAGCTTCGGCACTCCGATTGTCACCAAGGATGGTGTTTCGGTAGCCCGCGAGATTGAACTCGAAGATCCCTTTGAGAACATCGGCGCACAGCTGGTGCGTCAAGTTTCCGCTAAGACCAGCGATATCGCTGGCGACGGCACCACCTCGGCAACTGTACTCGCCGAAGCCATCTTTGAAGAAGGCCTGCGCAATGTTGCGGCCGGCGCAAACCCAGTCGAGCTGAAGCGCGGCATGGAAGCTGCTGTCGATGCTGTGGTGACTTACTTGAAGAAAATGTCCACCAAGGTGAAGAGCACCACGGAGATTCAACAGGTTGCAACCATCGCCGCCAACAACGATACGGAGATCGGCTCCAAGTTGGCCGAAGCCTTCGATAGAGTTGGTAAAGATGGTGTCATCACTGTGGAAGAAGGCCGCTCGCTGGAAACCGAAATCGAGTGGGTTGAGGGCATGCAGTTTGACAAGGGTTACTTGTCGCCACACTTCTCCACCAACATGGAGAAAATGGAAGCTGTGCTCGAAGATGCATTCGTGCTGATCTTCGAGAAGAAGATTTCAAGCGTGCGCGACATGCTACCGGTTCTGGAAGCCGTCGCGAAATCCGGCAAGCCTTTGTTGATTATCGCAGAAGATGTCGATGGCGAAGCTTTGGCAACCTTGGTGGTCAACAAGCTGCGTGGCATTTTCAAGTGCGCGGCAGTGAAAGCACCCGGCTTTGGAGATCGTCGTAAGGCGATGATTGAAGACATTGCGATCTTGACTGGTGGCACTGCGATTGTGGAAGACCTTGGGCTGAAGCTCGAGACCACTACTTTGGAGCAACTCGGGCGCGCCAAGCGGATTGTCATCACCAAAGATTCCACCACCATTGTGGAAGGTGCTGGTTCGAAGTCGGCGATTTCTAATCGTATGGAGCAGATTCGCGCCGAAGTGGAGCGCACGTCTAGCGATTACGATAATGAGAAGCTGATGGAGCGTTTGGCCAAGCTGTCTGGTGGTGTTGCCGTGCTCAACATTGGCGCCGCCACAGAGGCAGAGATGAAAGAGAAGAAAGATCGCGTGGAAGACGCGCTTGCTTCGGTTCGCGCTGCTGCAGAAGAAGGGGTGTTGCCTGGTGGTGGTACTTCTTTGCTCCGCGCACAAGCTGTGATTGCCAAGCTCGCCTTGATTGGTGATCAAAAAGCAGGTGCGGAAATCATCTCGCGTGCATTGGAAGCTCCGATTCGTCAGATTGCCAGCAATGCTGGTGTGGATGGCTCCATCGTGGTGGATAAGGTGCGCAACGCCAAGAAATTCTCCATGGGCTACAACGCCGCCACGGGCGAATACGTCGACATGATTGCTGCTGGCATCATCGATCCAACCAAAGTCGTACGCATCTCTTTGCAGAACGCTGCTTCGGTAAGCACTTTGCTGCTCACTACGGAAGCCATCGTCTCCGAAATCAAAGTGAAGATGCCACCCATGCCTGCCGGCGGCGGTGACCCAATGGGTGGCATGGGTGGTATGGGCGGCTTCTAGAGCTGCCAGCTGGCACCGCGCCGTCGCAGCCTAAACAGCTGAGGGCGCACATCAAAAGGCCCGCACTTCCGAAAGGAGTGCGGGCCTTCTTTGAGAATAGGAGCCACTGCTTAAGGCAGTGGCGGCACATATTGCAAGCGACCAATCCGTTTGCGCCAAAACTCAGCAAGGAAAATATTGCCGCTTGATGAATCCACCGCAATACCTGCCGCAGACCAAGCGCCGCTTCCAGGAGTAGAATCCATTGGTGAGAAGCGTGTCATTTGACTCCATGCAGGATTGAGATAACCGACTGCCGCTTCCAAACCTGGAGTGTTGGCTGTATGCAGGGTGTACCACAAGTTGCCCGCTGGATCGTAGGCAATGGAATGCATTTGCTCATGACGTCGGTCGTGGCGCGGTACTTCGCGATCGATCATGCCAGGGTTAAGGCCGTTCGCATCAAGCTGCCACGTTAAGGGATCATCAGCGCGGGTGATATCAAAACGCGTGATGGTGGCGTCGAAAAACTCATTGAAGACGATGTCGCCGTTAGGGGCTGCGACGATTTGCCAGGGGCCCGCACCCACAACGTATGCCGGAGTTGCGCGCGACACGTGGGCCGGAACTGGGTAGGTGTTGAATACGCCTGTGGTTGGGTTTAGGCGCCCGATGGCACTGCCCCAAAACTGAGTAAACCAAATATTGCCGTTAGGCTTCACCAGTAAGTGCGCGGCGTGCGCGCCAGTGTTCGGAACAGTGTAGTAATGATAAACGGGATCCGAAGCCAAACCTGGAGTGCCGACGAGATGGGATAAAGACGTGCTGAAATCGAAATGGTTATCCCAGGGAATCAAGTCCGGATCAAAACCTACGATACGAGAACCTGCAGCAAGGCTGCCTTCTGCAAACCAAACCCAATTGCGTGTGGGATCCCAAGTTAAACCGATCACTTCATTCCAATCATTCGGTACGTTGTAAACGCGGAACTGCAGCCCGCCGGGTGCATCTGGCAAGACACAAACAACGCGGCTGTGGTTCGGGTGGATGCCAGAATAAAGATTGGCTCCGCCTTGAGTGAACCAAATGCGACCGAGCGGATCCACCATGACGTCTTCGCCGAGGATCGACATCTGCGTACGCGAATCAGCAAAAATCGTACTGGCGAACGGGCCCGGTGGCGGCGGTTGCGGAATCGACAAACCCGTGACAACACCACTGGACAAATCCAGCCGCTGGAAAGCGAGATGAAATTCTTGGTTGACCCAAACACGCTGGGCAGCATCTACAGCAATCGACAGAGGCGATGCATTGGTTCCCGAGGTTGGTGGAATATCAAACCAATCGTAAGCATAAACTTCCACCTTGGCAGCAGGGCTTAAACCGACCGCGCTCAAAACGCGAAGAGTGCCGCTTGGCACATCTGCAGGGAGGTCGAGCACAATGCGATGGTCTTTCCACAACCGGATCGCCGCCGAAGAAGATGGAATCAACTTCGTGAACGCGCCGCTTTGTAAAACCAAGATTCCAGCGCTACTCGATGTACCAAAGCCACTGCCATGGATTTCGATGCTGCCACCTTGATAGGTAGCGATTTCCAGATTGTGAATCGTGGGGGCTCCCGTCTGGAAGAGGAGCAGGATGACGCTACAAAACATGATCCTCTAGGTTAACCGAAAACTGCGCCTAGCGCCGGCGGCTACCATCGTGATTCCCGGTGCCGCGATTCCCTTTATCGCGACTCCCGGTGCCGTAGTCGCGACCGCCGCGATTTTCAGGAGCAGATTCGTTGCGCCGCTCAACTTTCTCCTGCACTTTCACGCGGCGCAATTCCTCAGCAGCAGGCTTCTTGAAAATCAATAAGTGGTTAAATCCGCGCAAGAAAAAATTCTCTTCTTCGGCCGCTTTATGATAGTTGCCCTTGCCAAGATCTTTGTTGCCGCGCACCACGGCAATGTGATCCACCGGCAAAAAACGTTGCGCCAACATGCTACTCACAATAGAACCAATCGGCACAAAGGCACTACGCTTCCAAACGTCGCAAACGTAAATCGCCAAGTAGCGCCCGGGTTTTAGCACCCGATCGATTTCCTTGAAAACTTCTTCTAGAGCGACAAAGTATGCTGGATCGGTAGCCGCCAATTCACCGATACAGGCGCGTTGCCCAGAATACTTAAGATTATCCCCATAAGGCGGATCCATAAAAATGAAATCGGCCTTACCATCTTCCAGCGGCAAGTTGCGCGCATCAGCCTTGAACACGCCCGGATGATGCGGCTGCAAGTCATAACCTAAAGCGCGCCGTTCCAAATCGCGCGCCACATCAATCGTTGTGCCACTGCCGCAGAAAGGATCTACCACCAAGTCTTTCTTCTTGGTGTAACGCTCCAACAAATTCCAAATGATATAGGAAGGGGTGGCGCCGCGATAAGTAGAACTGCCTTGCTCCGTATTGCCGTAATGCTGCGAGGCGTACTCCCACAATGTGGTGGTTTGAGGGTTTAGCTTAGGACTTGGCATGGCAGGTTCGCTGACTGAATGACTTTGAAACCGAGCAGCTCAATTTCAGGGGTAAGATAATCATCACGGACGATTTCTTGCTTACAGTAATCGGTACTCAAATATTTTTTATTGCTGTCTGCAAACACGGTAGCAACGGCAGCGCCGGGGCCCTGCTCCAAAGCAATTTTGATTGCCCCAAGCATGTTGGCGCCTGAGGAAATCCCCACTGGCAAACCACATTGCACCGCAAGTTTTTGCGCCATCAAAATCGAATCCCCATCCCAGACATCGATAATCCCATCGAGCTGATCGAGTTTCACAATCTTGGGAATGAACTCGTCGCTAATCCCTTGAATGCGGTGACTACCAACTTTCTTGCCAGTGCGCAAAGTGGGTGAATTGGCCGGCTCCAGCGCAAATACAGTCGCTTCTGGCACGACTTCACGAAGGTAGCGCGCTACCCCCATCACCGTGCCACCAGTGCCGACGCCCGCCACAAATGCAGTGGGCGTGGCTCCTACGAGGTTCATCTGCGCCACAAGCTCCGGGCCGGTAGTCAAAGCATGCGCTGCGGCATTGGCGTCGTTCTCAAACTGCAACGGCAAAAACACATGCTCATTCTCTGTGGCATATTGATTGGCGCAAGCGATGCTGCCCAGGAAACCGCCTTGTTCGACGCTAATCGGAATCACCGTAGCGCCAAGGCTTTGAATAATCAGCACGCGTTCGCGACTCATCCAGTCCGGCATCAAAATGCGCACGGGATGCCCCAGTGCGCGGCCGATTCCCGCAAAAGCGATTCCTGTGTTGCCACTAGTGGCTTCCACAATCGTATCGCCGGGCTCGATGCGACGATGTGCATAAGCATCGCGCAACACATGCAAAGCCATGCGATCTTTAATGCTGCCGGTAAAGTTCGAAATTTCGTACTTGGCATAAACCGTGAATTCACGACCTTGAGTTTGGCAGCGTAACGCCAACAGAGTGGTGTTTCCCACGAGATGAGATAACGCTTCCATGCGCTCCGCAGGAGAGCCAATCGCGCCGATATCGTTACCGTTCATGGGTGAATTCTAGCGCAATGCCCGCATGCGTCCATGTTAGACCGCAAGGCAGCCGTAGCAGCGGGGCAAGAAAAAAACGAGCCACCCGAAAGTGGCCCGCTGTGTTTGGTGCCGGGAACAGGGGTCGAACCTGCACTGAGAATTACCTCAACATGGCCCTCAACCATGCGCGTCTGCCAATTCCGCCACCCCGGCAGGCATTGGAGCGGAAATTCTAGCCCACCCCGCGTTTTCGTCTAGCCAAAAACTCAGCTATTCGGAAATCGCACCCTGAAGGAGAAGTTCCGCATGCCTACGACTTACCCGAAAACCAAGCGAGACCCAATCCATCAGCTGGGAAGGCAACCAGTCACGTCGCGCCGATTCGGTCAAAATAGGCAAACGCTTGGCCGCACCACTATCCGCCGCGAGTAAGGCTTCATCCACCGCCACCTGCAACCTAGAGGCCTCATTGACGGACAAGCTTTCTCGTTCACCGAACATCTCTTCGCGCAAGCGCTGCTCCTCGGTTGGTCGAAGTTCCCGCCAGCGGACCTCGCTTTCGATACGAAAAGCTTCTTCCGCCAGGCCCACAGCAGTGGCCTCCATCCAGCCGCGACCTTTGCTGGGATCCATCCATAAAAAAGCATGTGCACCGTTGGCGTTGCCATCTATGGCAGATTGAAAGCTAGGCTGCTGGGACAACAATAAGGAGCGGGCGCGAGCGCTCTTCTCATCTGTAAAAGAGGCATCGGAAATACGATAAGCAAAATCCGCCGAATTGGTCACGACCAACATATCCAGTGCGCGAATGTGCAAAAGCACAATCTCGCCAGTTCCTGGAATCACCGTGCTAACGAAACTCAGGCCCTCCGCGCCACCTCGGTCGCTCAACCTCTGAATCGTTTCATCCCCGCGATTGTCGGTAAAACTCGCCCAGTTTGCTTCCAGGAAATGCTGCACACGATCCAGAGCACCTGGATCATCCACCCGGCCGATAATCGCAATGAGCGGCACCGGCGCATGATCGTGCTTGGGACTCGACTCTTGTACGGGCAAATCATTATTGCGCAAAATCACTGCCAACCCCGGTTTGTACACCTGGCCAATCTCTTGCAACAACTGGAACATGCCCTGGTATTGGCCGCTATCGGCGACGGCAGCATCGAGGCTGCGACGCAAATCACCTGCGACCAAATCGTAGCCCTCAATCAAGACTTTGCTGGGGTCGCCGGCCAGGGTCATGAAGGCAAAACAATCGGCAGGGGTCATGTTGGCCAATTCCTTGATGCGGTTGGCTCCCAAAGCCGGGCCCTGCAGCCAAGACTTCTGGAAATCGTCGCCGCGGCTGACATCTAAATCGCCACTCAGGCGCAGCTTCAAATGCGAATCTAAGTCCAAATAGCCCGAAAGGAAGCGCAGCATTTGCGAATCGAAGAAACGGCTAAGGAACTTAGAGGTCACCCCCGTGCTGTTTGGGTCGGGCCAGCGACCAGCTTGTGGGCCGATTTTATCCCAACGGAAAAATACTTCGATTGGGCTTTCGTCAGGGCCAAGATAGGCACTCACGTTATCGTAAAAGTTAGAAGCCTTCGCCAAAGAATCTTGCCCACTGCTGCGGTCCAAGTCCTGCGCTAGGGTTAGAAACTCTTGGCGGCTAGCCAAGATGACGACATCTTTCACTCGCCCAAGATATGCATCTTGAAAGCCGAATGGCTCGAACTGCGGCAGTCGGTAGATGCCATTTCCAACGTCTTCGATTTGAATGCCCTCGGGCAATTTTTCACGCACAAAATCAAAGCCGAGCATGGACACACCTGCCCGCACCTTCAAAGACCCGCGCATGAGAACCATGCCGTCGAAACGATTATCCAAACGCAGCTCACCGCGCCCCGCGATTGCGATCTCACTCATGAAATCGTCTTTCAAACTCAAGCCCACTGGCAAATACGCGCTGGCCTTGCCAAGCTCTGCCAGCATTCCAGCCACGCCGGTCGAAGCGCCAAGATCGATCAGCGCGCCTGAGCCGCTGACTTCGCCGTAAGGCGCACTACCTTGAAAGTCCTGCCAAATGGCTGGCTCAGGAAATTCGCCGAACTGACTGCCGGCATCTTTCCAACGCACGAAGTAATCGACCTGTGAAGGCACGATGTTGGCTGTGTCATCTAAGCGCGCTTCAAACGGGTTGAAGAACAGCGTGACGAACAGCATGTACAGGACCAGCAGCACCGCAAGGGTGATGGTGACGATCCAGACGAAGCGACGACTGCCGAGAAAATCTCGCAGTCGGTTGATGAAGCCGTATTCCGACATAGGTGACCTATTGTGACGCCGTGGGCGTAGAATTCCCTCCCCTTTCCGGAGTACAAACATGAGCCCATCTCCTTCTCTTGCCCGCCTCCGGCCCTTCGCAGTTAGGGCTACTTCACTTGCGCCCTCCGCAACCTTGGCAATGTCCGCTCGCGTAAAAGACCTGCAAGCTCAAGGCATTGCGATTTTAGACCTTACCGCTGGTGAACCTGACTTCTCGCCGCCGAAATGCGCCGAAGAAGCAGCTATCAAGGCCATCCACGAAGGCCGCGGTCGCTATACCGCCGCCGCTGGCACTATGGAACTGCGCAAAGCCGTCGCGACTCAGATTGAGCGCGAGTTGGGCATGGTCTACGATCCAAAACAAATCGTAATTACCAACGGTGCCAAAATCGGCATCGCCCAAGCACTGATGGTCTTGGTGGAATCCGGCGACAACGTGCTGATTCCAACTCCCTGCTGGACCTCCTATCCAGAAATGGTGAAGCTGGCCGAAGGTGAGCCACGACTGGTGGAATGCGACAGCGACTTACTGCCACGGGTTGCAGATTTGGAGGCCGCGCGCGACGAACGCACGGCAGCGCTCTTACTCAATAGTCCATGCAATCCAACCGGCATGGTCTTCCCCAAAGCCCTGTTGCGTGAAATTGGTGAGTGGGCTGTTGCAAATGGTGTGCGGGTCATCAGTGATGAGATTTACTCCACGCTAACGTACGGCGACGCCAAACACGTTTCGCCACTTCATGCCGCGCCCGAGCTGCAGAAAACCAGCGTGTGGATTGGTGGCATGAGCAAGGCTTACGCCATGACCGGTTGGCGCATGGGCTTCCTTGCTGCCCCACTCGATATCGCCAAGGCTATTTCCAAAGTGCAAAGCCAGCTTTCCGGTTCACCCAACTCCATCTCCATGTTGGCTTCTCTTGCCGCGATAGAGCACGCCGACGCCGATCGCGACGCCATGTGCAATGCATTTGAGCGCCGCTGCAAAATTGTTGTAAGTGCGTTGAGCAAAATGCCTGGTGTGGATTGCCCGAATCCAAGCGGTGCGTTTTATGCGTTCGCTGGCGTGAAATCTTTCTTAGGCAAGACTTGCTCTGAAACTGGCCGCACGGTGCATAGCGGCGATGATTTAGTGGAGCTTCTCTTAGAGGCGGATCATGTTGCCACGGTTGCCGGCAGTGCGTTTGCAGCGCCCGACGCCTTGCGGATTTCCTTCGCGACGTCCGAAAAAGTGCTGCAGGAATCCATGAAACGAATTGCCGCGCGCTTGGCCAAGCTGTCTTGAGACTGGCCTAGTGCCGTTGGCTTAACGAACTAGATCGGCGTACCAATCTCGGCGCGCCGGCACGATTTCGTATTCGTCATCTTCGATCCGCCAAGCAGTCAGGCACCCACCGAAGACGCAACCCGTATCCAAACCATGCGCCACCAAACGCCCGTCGCGAACATGACGGCGTGGAAGTTGCGAATGGGTGTGGCCAAAGATCACTAACTCTTTACCGCGGTATTTCTCATACCAAAACGGCGATGTACGACGGCGACCGATCCTGCGCACACGACATAGCTCTTCCACGCTGCAGTCTTCGGCCACTTTGCCGGGCATGACTCCGGCATGTACCGCCAGCCATGGTGTTCCAGCGAAAGGCCCAGCGGTGCAGTCGCCACGGAACAGGAACCGACCGCGCTCCAACAAGTGCAGCAGCTCTTGTGAAGTGTCGGGCTGAATGTTCTGCATCGGCGTACCGCCGTCGCCGCTGAGATCGTGGGCGTCGTAGCCGGTAGCGCCTTGTGGCAGTGATACCGGTGCGCTTTGCAGATCGAGGGGCATCATTCCGGCGCGGCGCAACAAGACCAACTCGTGATTGCCGAAGACGATCTCGACTTGCTGGGTCGCGGCCAGAATCTGCGCCACGCCATGGGGATCGGGACCACGGTGATACAGGTCACCGAGGCAAATGAGGCGATCATCTTGGCCGAGTTCAAGCTTGGCGACCAGATCGCTCAGCTCTTCTGCGCAGCCGTGTATATCACCCAGAAACCAAGTCGAACTCATCGGGGTCATCGGGGTCAGGAATCATTGTTTCGGTGTTCGCTTCCCAGCGACCGGTCTGTTCGGCTTGAAGTAGAAGCAAGACGAAGAACCATACCCATAGGGTAGGCGATGTGATGTAGCTAATCGAGGTCTCAGCCAGGAGAATGGCTACGAAAGCCAAGGTCACCGATAGCAACGGCAAAGTTTCGCTATCCCAAAAGCGAATGAAGCGCAGTGAGTGGAGCACCAGTGCCGCCATCGCCATCGCCATGAAAAGGAAAGCTGGGATACCCGCCTCAACCATCAACTCTAGCCAAGCATTGTGGGTCTGAAGCCCAACGCCAAGACCACTCGCCAGACGCATCTCTTCGCTAGTTGCGATCATGCCTGGCCCGATGCCAAGGATTGGATTGTCCATGGCGACATCAAGGCTGCCGGCCCAAAGCTCAAGGCGCGATTCGCCGAAGTTCGCCCGCGCTTGGGAGTGCTGGCCGAGGTCGGTGTCCATCAAGCCGAACTGAGTGGCCACGCCGATGATCGCCAAGAACACCAGCCCCATCGAAATCGCCGCAAGGTGGACCCGGGAGCGACGTGCGGCGCGGGTCAGGAGAGCGACCGCGGGAACCAAAGCGGCCAAAACCCAGCCGGTTCTGGAGCCGACCATGAACAGGTTGAGCCCCAAGAGGATGAGGGCGATCCAACGCGGCCAAGCTGCCGAACGGCTCGTCGTCGGAAGCCAATTGACTGCCCACAAGGGGAGGATCTGCATCATCCAAGCGTTTGGGTCGCCAGCCAGACCACACAATCGTGGCACTAAGAAACGTGGGTCGAGAAAGATTCCCGTCTCACGCCCATCGGCCATGGGAGTCTTGGACGGATCGAGAATGAAAAGGCCGAAGACCACGAGCCCCCATGCTCCCACCAAGATGCCGACCCAAGGCAAGGAATCCAAGAGGCGGCGCATGGAATCTCCGAAGCCAAGCCGAAAGCCGAAAGTCAGCGTAAAACCGCTAAGCATTAACACGACTCCCATGTAGTTCACGCTTGCTGGCTCCCCGCCGGTGCTCCACACCGAGATTCCAACCCACAGTAAGCAGGCGACGAGAAAAAGCAGCGCCCATCGCGATGAAGCGCTGCGCAAAAGCGCAGGTGGGCCTTTTGTTTGGTATTCGTTAATGCATTCGAAGACCAGAATAGGCCAGAAAAAATAGAACGGCTTCCACATCATGCCGAAATCCAACCCAAGGCGATCGACCGTCGCCAGGACTAAGATGGCCGCAGGAGTTCCAAATCGCAATGCGAGGAGAATGGTCGTCAGAAGAACTGCTATCAGCATTCTATTTCCTATACTAGAAGCTTATGGTAGCGGCGCCCCCTTCAAGTCTCCTAACATTCCTGATGTTGGCTCTGGTGTGTGCGTGTGCTGCGCCAGAGATGCCTGAAGGCGAGCGTTTGGAACCGGTAACCGAGGCCATCAGCTTCGATCCAAATGCTGCCTTCCATTATCCCGTTGGCCCGGGCGACGTCCTCCGGATCATCGTTTATCGTCATCCGGAATTATCCTCCCCTCCCTATAAGGAGAACATGTTGGGAACACCTGTCGACCCAACCGGCAAGCTGAGCATGCCGCTGGTTGGGGTGATTGAAGCGCAAGGCCGATCCGTGTGGGAGATTCGCGACATCATCACCGCCAGACTCGGCGAATTCCTACGCGATCCGATTGTTGATGTCGTGCTGCTTGAAGCGAAATCCCACCAGATTTTCGTACTCGGAGAAGTTGCCCGCCCAGGCATGATCCTTTTGGATCGCCCCACTTCTGCAGTGGAAAGTATTGGTCTTGCCGGTGGCATGACCGATACCGCCGAACGCGGTTCCGTCGCCGTGATTCGTGGCTCACTGGAAGATCCGCAAGTGTTGTTGTTCGACGCCACGACGATCACTCTTGAGGGTAGGTTCCCATTGCAAGCCGGCGATATCGTGTTCGTGACCGAGCGGTCTTTCGCAAGTACCGCGCGCGCCACACGGGATCTCATTCCAATCCTGCAAGCCATCAGCCTGCCCATTTCTACAGCTAGAGATGTCGTCTGGATTGACCAGCTGCGCAACAACTAGATTCAAGAGTCATGCAAAAAAAACATCAATCTAGAGATATGGGCGGCGACGTCGCTCTGGTGATTTGGCGCATGCGCCGTGCCATTGTCTTGACCAGCCTTATCGGCTTCCTTCTCGGAATCCTCTTGGCTGCCTTAAGCCGGCCGACTTACCGCGCACACGCCACCGTCTTCTTGACTGAAGATGAACTCTCTGGTGGTGTCCTTGGCCAACTGAGCTCGCTGTCGTCAGCGCCACCTGCCAAGGCCGAAATGGAAGTCCTGCGCTCGCGTGGCATCATGGCCGACGCCTTCGCGAACGCCGCCGAAGCTGGCGTCGATTTCAAGGTCAGCCTCGACGATCTCGATCTCTTTGCTCCCGGCCGAATTCTATGGCGCGTGATTTCACGCAATGACTTGCCGGACTCACGTTTTCATGTTGCAGTTCAAGAGTGGCCGGACAGTGGCTTGTCGCGCTCCCTTCTGTTGACCGTCGGTCCTGATTGGATGGAAGTCAACGAACCTGGACCTTTCGGTTTCTCCTGGGGCATCAAAGGCGAGCGACTTCCTTTCCAATCCGGCGAGGAGATCCAGTGGAATGGAATTCGCTTCACCCTGACTTCCAATATTCCGGTCACCACAGAACGCCATCTGCTGCTGCAGTACTTGCCGGAGATGGCGGCCATTCAAAATATGACTGATCGGATTTCCGTCGATGAGGTCGCGCATGGCTCCGGCGTGGTGCGATTGGATTTTGAGGATACGGATCCGGCGCGTGCGGCGGCGATCACCAACTATGTGATCAGTGCCTACATCATCCGTAGCCGCGAACGCACTTCCAAGCGAGCTGGCAAGACGGTCGAGTATGTCGAGACCCAAATCGTTCGCGTCAGTGGTGATCTGCTGGAAGCTGAATCCGCACTAGTCGACTTCCGAAGTGAGTCCGGAGCGATCAGTTTGACGAAAGAAGCCCTCGTCTTGATCGAGAAATCAAGTGAACTTGAGCTGAACCGCATTCAGCTTGGCTATCGCATCGAAGAGCAAGAGATCGCCCTGGAATGGACTCGGGAGAACAAGGACAGTGGCATGGCGACACTTTCCTCGGCTCCGGAAGGTGCCTTCGATCCCGCAGCACTGGCACTCCTGGAATCGCTTGGCGAAGCACAAGCGCGTCGGCAACATCTCGCAACGGAATGGTATGACAGCGCCCCCATCATGGTGCAGGTCCAGGAGGAGATCGATGCACTTGCTGCGAGATTCGTCAGCCATCTCGTCGGCCGCCTTGAAGGTGATCGTCAACGGTTGAAGTCCATCGAAGCGATTCTTCTTGAGTATCAGACAAGGCTCTCTGGTTTGCCCGAGACCGAGCGCGAACTCGCTCAGTTGATGCGGCAGGCCAAATCACTGGAAGGGATTTATACCTTCCTCTTGACCCAGCTCGAGGAATCACGCATCGCCGAAGCATCGGCGATCGCTTCGGTCGAAGTCATCGACCGCGCGCTTCCACCAGAGAAACGCTACCGCCCACGCCTCAGTTTCTCGGGCGCGATCGGTCTTCTTTGCGGCTTCATGTTTAGCTTGCTGTTCGCATTCTTGCGCTCGACGCGAGGGCTCATGGTTGCATCCGTCGCTGGCCTTGAAGCCTTCAGTGGCCTCACCGTCTTTGCCGCAATCCCCAATTTCAAACGTGGGCGCGCCCGTTCAAAAGGTGGCAAGAGCCCGAACTTCCTGCCCGTGCGCGATGCGCCCGATAGCCCAGCCTCTCACTCCTACCGCTCGCTGCGTGCAGCCGTGAAGTTCGCGGCAAAGGGTAAGGATCTCAAGACCATGACGGTCACCTCCTCCGGCCAAGGAGAGGGTAAGTCCTCCACCATTCTCAATCTGGCCATCTCGTTCGCTCAAGCAGGCTCAAAGGTGCTTGTGGTTGATGCTGATATCCGACGCCCTGTTGTGCATAAGTATTTCGGGTTGAGCCAGTCTCCTGGCCTGTCGGAGGTCCTCGATACTTCCGGCGATTGGCGAGAAGCAGTTCGCGAGTCAAGTCAGGAAAACCTAAGCCTTCTCACTGCCGGCAAAACGGCCGAGCGCTGCGGTGAACTCCTTGCTGCAGCGCACATGGGGAACCTCGTCAGGGAATCGCGTGATGACTACGATTTCGTTCTGTTCGATGTCCCACCCGTCTTGGCTGTGGCCGACGCAGCCGGATTCATTCCAGAACTCGACGCCATCTTCATCCTTTGTCGTGCCGATTCGGTCCCTGGCGCAGTCATTGAAAGCGCCACCCATCGCCTGCGCCTAGGTGGCGGAAAACTCTTCGGTGCCATCCTCAACAATGTGAAGTCCAGCCGCTTCGGCAGTGGATACTCAGGTTACGGATATGGTTACGGATATGGCTACGGATATGGCTATGGTTATGGCTACGGCTATGGTTACGGCAAGGACAAAAAGGAAAGCAGTAACCGCAAAGGGAAGGATTGGTCACCATTCCCACACCAACCACCCAAGAACTTGTATGACGAATAAGGCAAGCCAAGACTACTGGGACCAATCCTTTCAAGGAGTGCGACTAGCGGCAGTTGATTCCTCGGATTCAATCCGACTTTGGATTCGCAGGCACATTTTGCCCAAGGCAACCGGATCGTGCCTCGAGATAGGGTGCTACCCCGGAAGATACTTACCGGTTTTCGGAGAACTCGGTTATGAGTGCAATGGAGTAGATTTACAGAAGAACGTTGGCGCTATCGGTCCGTGGTTGGAAGATATGGGCTTTCGTACCGGTCAGTTTTGGCAAGAGGATTTCTTGGCTTTTGAACCCCTGCGACAATTCGATCTCGTTGCCTCATTCGGATTTATGGAACACTTTACGAATTGGAAAGAAGTTTTCGAAAAACATCTGCGCTTCGTCAAGGACGATGGGTATTTGGTTATTGAAACCCCCAACTACCTCGGAGCTTGGCAACATTGGCTCCACTCGAGATTCGACAAAGAAGATTTGGACCGCCATTACATTCCTTCCATGGATGTAGATCAATGGGTGTCCATCGTAAAGGACGCCGGCTTCGAGGTCGTCTATCAAGGCTACTTCGATGGCTTTGACTTCTGGGTCGGCCTGGGAGAGCGGAATTTCTTTTCCCGCTGCTGTGTCAAATTCTTGCGCGGTATCCGCAAACCGCTCGGCGCCTTGCTTCCTAAGAACCGCAAGTTGTATTCCCCTTACGGCGGCATCATCGCAAAGAAGTTACCGGCGAAGTCCTTTTAGATTCGACCAAGCAAAGGGCGTCGTAATCGCCAGGAAGATCACCAATCGCAGGCCGGCCATGCCGAAATCACCAGCGGTTGTGCCCGGATCAAGCGGTAATTTGATGAGCAAGAAAGTAAGTGCGCCCATCATAATCCCGGGCAAATAAGTCGCCCCTATCGAACCTGCAAGATTGTATCCACGTCCACCGGCCATGATCATGCCGCCCACCAAAGTGGCCGTTCCAATCAAGCCGTTCGCCACCATCAGAGCGATGGCCATAGGAAGTATGCCTCCGCCAAGACTGACTGTGATGATTGCAGAAGTTGCAGCGACTGCTACACCAACAACGAGAATGCGAGTCAGTGCCCCATGCAAGTGCAAGGCCTTCGCTGGAAACATCATGACCAGAGTGAAGGAGTAGAAAAAAGACGAGCCAAGCAAGGAGAAGCACAGTGGTATCGATTGCTCATATTGCGGCAGTAAGTGTTGAAGCACAGGAGTGACGACAACGGCCCCGCAGCAAATCACAATTGGCGTGAGAATGGAAACGTTCTTAATCAACAGACGAAACATATCTGAAACGACAACCTTGTCCCGCCCAGCAGCCACAACCTTCAGAAATCTTGGATACATGACAGTGCCAATCGTTTGGGGGAGCATGACGGACAAGGATCCAAGCAGTACTGCAATGCCTAAATAACCGGCCTCTTCCAAGCCAAGCATCGAAGCGGAAACGACGGTGCCAATCGTTGGAAGGATTCCAATTAAAAAGGTCACGAGAGATAAAGGCAGCCCGTTCTTGGCCTGTTTCCAAAAACCGGCCAAGCTAAATCGAAGCGCTGGAAATGAATTCCAAAAGAACCCACTGCAGGCCACGACCGAGATCGAAAGCACAACTCCACAAACGAGTCCTCGGATACCCCATAGCCATGCTCCGCCCAACCCCAGTGGAAGCCCGAGCAATGCCATTCCAACCGAAACCAAACTGACTCTGCCGAACTGCGAAGTGCTTCGGAAACAAAGGATGTGAAAGCTGACAACTTGAAGCATAACCACACCGATGGCAGCGATGAAAGCTATGAATCTCCTGCCTGGAAAACTGTTCTCGCCTGCCGGCACTGGCCATGCCGCAACACAAATAGCAGCGATCAATCCGACTAGAATCGTGCCCCAGAAACCATCACTCAACAGACGCGCTCGCCTTTCTTTCTGGTATTGGATCTCCAGCCCGGGTAACTCACGATTCAAAAACTCAAAGGAGCCAAGATGTAAATACATCCCATATTGCCAAACCACAAGTACCAGCTGCCACAATCCATAATGCGCGGCCTCGGCCAGGAAGAATGGAACTCCCAAACCACGCACTAAGCCAGCCAAACGAGCGACCATCGTTCCGCTCATCAATTTGACTGAATCCTTGACGACCTTCGATTCGGGCATAACCGGCGTTATCCTACATGAAATGAGCCCAGTAAGCCCCGCCGATATGAAGGTGCTCCTTGTGATGAACCCCCTGCCATTGCACTCCGGTGTCGGTGAGGTTCAACTGACCAAGGCACTTCATCTATTGGCTGGCTCATGCAAACGCCCTGTCGTGGTAACTGCCAATGCCTCGCCGAGTGCGTTCCCCAATGCCGTGGTTCTCACTTACGACCACGATGCTCGCAAGGCCAACCTGCTCGGCAAGGCCTGGAAACAACTGCGTTCCCAGCTGAAAATGGTTATGTTTTGCCGTGCTGCGATCAAACAGCATGGCCCCTTTGACGCCATCCTGTTCTGGGTCGGAGCGGAACAGATTCTCGCACAGTTCTATCTGCGCTTGCGGCGCCAGAATACGATCGTTTATCTATACGGCACACCGAAAGATATCCCCGGTTCGGGTTTTTTATCGCGCTGTTTATCTGGTGTGCGCAGCAACATGCGATTCTGGACCACCAAGCTGGCGACGCAAGTGGCGATCGAAGCGCCTGGAATCGACCTGCCGAATGGAGTGGAAGGGAAGACGGTCGTAATCCCATTAGGAATCAACAAGCCGTCAACGCAGGAACAGTTAATCAGGGAAGGCATCGTGCTCTATGCTGGCCGACTTGCCGAATGCAAAGGGCTAGAAGAACTATTGGAGGCTACGCGTAGCCCTTCTTGGCCGGCCGGGCTTGAACTTGTCATTGCCGGCGATGGTCCACTGCGCGACTCCATAGAGGCTGCCGCCGCCGATCAAGGCAATGTACGCCTGCTCGGCTGGGTCGGAAGCGATGCCTTGCAGGACTGGATGCAACGATGCCGTTACATCATCTTGCCCAGTGAGACGGAGGGCTTGCCGAATGCATTGATGGAAGGCATGGCCAACGGCGCGATTCCGATCGCAACGGCGGTTGGAGGTATTCCCCATCTACTTGAGGATTTCCGTCTTGGTCAGAAGATCGAAGCGGTTTCCAGCGTCGCGATTCTCGATGCCATTGCTGCCGTCAGCAAACGCCGCGATCTTGAGGAACATAGCACAGCATGCCGCTCGAGCATCTTGCGTCGTTATGCGCTGGAAGTCTCACAAGAGACCTTGCGCAAGCATCTTTCGCTTTCACGCCATGGCCGCACACTGATCCTCAGCAATCTGTTGCCTGGCTTGTCGGAGGGTCAAAGTAATATCGCCAAACATCTGGAGACATGCTTGCGTGTACATGCGGTCCCCACCACACACCGAAACCTGAAGTCGGCTCTCATAAATCCCTTCTTCGTGTTGGGATTGCGCCGCTTCCAGCGGATCCATTTGGTTTTCCGCTACAACAAAAAACTCGCTCGGCTACTTCGTTTGCTCGATCTACTGGTGCCGGCCCGCGTCACTTTGTGGGCTCTGCAGCCACCGCTACAAAAACCCAGACGACATGCGGCTGTCGATTCGATCTTATGCCTGTCCGAAATGACAGCGAAAATGTTTCACGAGACCGGAGTGGTTCCTAGGTTGATCCGCTGCGGTGTTGACCTAAATCGCTTCGGAAAAGACGTTGCCAAAAGCAATGCCAGAAAAGATTTTGGCATCGATGAGAAGGACCATTGGGTGATTCACGTCGGCCCGATTCGCGAAAACCGTGGCATACGTCACTTGACAGAGATCGCATCATTGCCTGGGGTTTGCGTTACGATTATTTCTCGCCCAGGAAGCGGCGAGGACTCCGGTTTGCGGCAGTTTCTCGAGAGCGCCGGCATTCAAGTCTTCATAGATCATCTCGATTCGATCGAGGACCTTTATCGCAGTGCCGACCTCATGGTCTTCCCGACCACCGATCCATCCGGTTGTATTGAAATCCCGCTGTCGGTAATCGAAGCGCTGGCCTGTGGGTTGCCGGTGGTGTCGTTGCCGTTCGGGGGGTTGATTGACCACTTCCCACAAGGAGGCATTGGATTGCGAATCGTTGCCGACGCCGGCGACCTACGAGAAGCCGTTTCCTCGGCATTGGCTTGCAACGAGAAGCCGAACATGAATCTCAGCGCCTTTGATTGGAAACAAAGTCTTCCAGAAGCGCTGGCGGCGATCCCCACTGGGCGACGGCGCGGCGGCAAGCTTGTCGTCGTCACCGGCCTTGATGGAGCAGGGAAATCCACTTTGCTCGCCAGCTTGGCGACCGAACTACGCGGCTGCGGTTATCGCGTGGTGGTTCCTTGGGGTGGCTATGAGATGAAACTGTTTCGGCCGCTGGTGAAGCTCGCCAAACGACTGGCCGGCGCCAGTCCCGAGCGAATGGAAAGTGATTACCGCGGTTATCGCAAGGCGATGGTCGGCGCAGTGAACCGACCGTTCGTCGGACCAATCTATCGCATGCTCGTGGGTTTCGAATACGCGCTGCAGATGTTCTGGAAAGTGCGACTACCGCTATGGCGCGGTCAGGTTGTCCTTTCCGATCGATTTGTCCACGACCTGTGCGTCGCCTTTGCGGCGAACGGTGATGAAAGCGATGAGCTACTAATCAGAAGGGCGCGGCGCTGGAGCTACCTGGTTCCCAAGCCACAACTGAAACTCTTCCTTGATGTCGCGCCGGAAGTCTCGATGGATCGCAAGGACGATATCCCTGATCTTGAGTATCTCACCAGCCGTCGGCAGCGTTACTTGACGATGACATCTGCTACAGGTTTCCAAGCGCTCGACGGAGCGCAGCCGCCTGAAAAGGTCTTGGCTCAAGCTTGGAGCCTGACTTCATCGCTACTCGACTCCTCTACGCCTTGTTCTTCTGCCACCGAAGGTGCGGCAGGGAATCGCGCATAAAGGCCTTCACGGCGCCAACGGAAATCGTGTTTGCGCCAAAAGTAGCGTAGACCAAGCGTGTGCGACCGAGCGTGGGAATTGAAGAATCCCTTATGGCTCAAGCGCTTGGTGTGATGTGTCACCTTAATCCTTCGATCCCAAACCAGTTTCCAACCACCCAGGCGTAGGCGCACGCAATAGTCGGTATCCTCCGGCGAATAGAAAATCTCCTCATCCAGTAAACCGATCTGGTCGACGGCGGCCTTGCGCAACATCCAGCATGCCGAGATTGCACAATCGACCTCGAGCGAAGGTTGTGGCGCATAACTCTCGTTCTTCTCCCGCAGCCTCTCCCCCACGCCAAACCGCGCAACCAAAGTGCGCAAAACCTTGGTCCAAATGGTTGGAAAACGACGACAGTTCTCTTGCTCTTCGCCATCTGGGAAGAACAGTTGCGGCGCGACTAGTCCGGCGTGGGAATGGGATTTGAGAGTCTTAACCAGTGCCGTGATGGAACCAGGAGGAAACTCCGTATCAGAATCAGCGACCAAGAGAAAAGGTGCAGTCACCTGCTTCAACGCGACGTTCCTCGAGAAGGTTGTGCCAGTGTTCTCGCCAAGGGGGTGGCAACGGATCTCGACTCCTGCGATTTCCTCCGCCAGCGCTTCCACCATGGCGACCGTCCCGTCGGTGGAACCATTGTCCACGACATGAATCACCCCACCCGGTTGGTACTCTTTGAAACAAGCGGCCATCGAGCGGAGACAAATCTCGATTTCACTTACCGAATTCCAGGTGAGGACAACCGCCTCGAGCGGAGGAACCTTAGACGTCGATGGCCTCATGTGGATCCCTTACTGGTGCCCGTTCATCTCGTTGTTGCTGCTTTTCCTGCGCAGACAAGGAACCCTTGAACAAAGTCTTGCGGAAGGTCCAGAAGGCCTTGAAGGTGCGCGTGATCTCCCCAGGGTGGCGCACTTGTTGCATGACCTTGTAGATCAGATAACGCGGCCGAATGTAATACTCACGCCGCGCGCGATCGCACCATGCCAGAATCTCGGAGCGGTCCATGTCGGGCATGTCGAGCACGACGTTGTGATTGCCTTCGGCGGTCAACCATTGCCGATAGTCTTCAGTTCGAAGCAAGCTATTCTCCTTCGCCCATTCATAAGCCGGCGTTCCCGGATAAACGATCAGCGGGAAGAACTGCATGGTGTCGTTGTTGAACTTCTTCGCGACAGCCAGGGTCTCTTTCAACGTGCTGCGGGAGTCGCCACGGTTACCGGCCATGAAACAACCATGAATCAGCAACTTAGCACGGCTGGCATTCTTCGAGAACTCCATCATCTCGGCGACGGTCGTGCCCTTCAGCATTCCATCCAACGCCGTCTGCGACCCGGATTCATAACCGACAATCAGCAACACGCAACCAGCACGACGCATCAGTACCATCGTTTCCTTATCGAGGGTCGCACGCGTATTGCAGTACCACTTGATCTTGAGGTGTAACCCACGGGCAATCATCAATTCACAGAACTCCCTGGTGCGCTTTGCCCAGGCAGTGAAAGTATCGTCTTCGAAGCCGATTTCCTTCACCTCTGGCATGTTCTCCACGACCCACTCCACTTCATCGACAATAGAGGTCGCGGTACGGAAACGGACCTTGTCGCCGTGGACCGTGCGCGGATATACACAAAAAAAGCAAGGGTGCGGACAACCACGCGTTTGCATCAGCTGGATCATCGGCCAATCGGATGCCGCGAAGAAGTAGTCCTTGGAGTCGAACCACTTCTTGTAGACCTTCGCCAACCACGGCAGCTCATCAAGATCCTTGATGAAGGGTCGCTTGGCCGTGGTGACAAGATCCTCTCCAGTCAGAAAGCTGATGCCCGCGACTTCGGTCAAGTCTTCCACGGAGGGCTTGCCGCCAGTCCGCTCGAGCAGCCGGGCCAGTTCGACAACCGTGGCATCGACCTCGGTCTGCAGGATAAAATCGGTTGCCACATCAAGACGCAGCGACTCCTCCGGCAAGGCTGTCACGTGAGTTCCCATCAAGGCGATCGCTGATCCGCATTCTTCTTTGATGCGGGCACCGAAGGCGACGTCGGAATAGATACTCGGGGTACTGGTATCCAGCAGCGTGAAATCGGGCGCGAAGTCACGCACGATCGCCAGGGTGGCTTCGTTATCGAGCAGGCGCGCGCACGAATCGAGCAGCAAAACTTCCATGCCGTCCATGTCCAGCGAGCCTGCGGCCGACGCCAAGAACATTGGAAAATAAGTGGTTCCGGACTTGGCAACTGCCGGAGACCGGGACGAGCGCGAGAACTTACCGTGCTCGGTCAGGAATGGGGGATTTAGACAGAGGACCTTCATCGGAGTATCAGATTATCCACTAGGTCAAGAATATTGCTTCGGAATGTACAAGTGGAGAATTTTTCGCTGACGGCTTGTGCAAGCCGTTTGCGATCGCATTCACCTGGGTTGATGGTGGCGGCAATCATCTGTTGAGCAAGACTATTTGAATCCATCGGAGCATAACGTGGCCCGATTTCCAGCAGCGCCCCCAATTCATCGGCCCCGCCACTCGCCGGCAAAGCCAAGGGGGTTCCGCAAGCGGCTGACTCGAGACCACTCAGGGAGAATCCTTCATCATGGCCAACTATTGTCAGGTCGCAAATAGGATAGATTTTGTGTAAATCATTGCGCCAGCCTGGAAACAAGAACAAGTCTGGAACTCCCGCCTCTTTTGCCGACGCCTTCGCCTCCGCTACGATCGATTCGCCCGCTGGCAGGATACGCCCCAAGCACAGGATCTGGAGATCGGGTAGGTGCTTCACGGCAAGCAGTGCGGCTTCGAAAACCAGCTCATGCGCCTTGATCCCGCCGATGTCGCCCACGAACGCGACCAGGAATTGGGCCGCGGAGGAACCAAGCGGAATTCGAGAATCCATGTCGGGTGATTCTTGATATCGGTAACGGTTCCCATCCACGCCGTTGTACAGGATCCTCGTTGTTTGGCTTGGCAGGCCGCTATATTTCGCCACAGCCGAGGAACATGCCACGCTTTTCCCAGTGGGATTATGCCCATCAATCCAGCGGATGGCTGCACGATGTAACGGAGATTTCACCAAGTGATGGAGGTGAAAGACCAATGGTAATTTACTGCGGCGATTCGCCCAATACATTGCCGGAAGACCGGTCAGTCCATTGACGTAGATCAGCCCAGGTTGAACGTCATTCAGCAAAGCTTGAAGTTGGCGGCCTCCCGCAGGGACGGCCAGTGGCGACCCTTGCGCGAGCGCGGGCGCAAACCGGACATCGAGCCCAAGGTCAAGTGCGGCGACGGACAGAGAGCCCTCGCCAGGGCAGGCGAACACTACGCGAAAGTGCTCCTGAAGGGCTTCCGCGATTTGCAAGGCGACGCGTTGCCCACCAAGAATTTCGGTCAGACACTCAGTCAGTAGAACTGGTCGCATAACTCTTCACAAACGCCTTTCCATCGAACATGGCTGGATCAAAATCCACATCCAACAGGGAGAGGACACTTGGGGCGATATCCATCAGCTCCACGGGCCCGTCTCGCTCTTCGATGACCTTTGGATTGGAGACGTAACACACTGGGGTCTCGAATCGATGGCTGCCGGGCTGGACCAAGTGAATGGCACCTTCCCCCCACAATCCCTTACCGGTTTCCCAACCCAAGCCGCACCAGTCCGGTAGCTGCACCAGGATTTCAGGAAATTTGTCGAGCTGCGGTCCCGCGTAATAATCTTCGCGGCGCAAGACAGATCGGAACAACGGCTGACCGTCTTCGCCCAAGGCACCTTTCAGGACCTTGATGACCTCAGCGATATTCGCTTCAATTTGTTCCTCTGATTTTCCAGGCCGGTGCATACGCACTCCACCGTAGCTGTAAGATTTCACGGTGCTCAAGTCGCTGACATAAGCAATCGTTTGATCCCAATCAATCGACGAAGATGGGGCCAGCAACTTTTTCCACACTGGGAATCGTTTGGAGAGTTTCATTAGCGCAGGAGTGGTGCCGAAGCGCCTCACTGTCGTGAAGATCATCTTCTTCAACGTGGCCGCGCCGATGGCAGGTTTGCGTGCTCCTTTCTTGACCGTCAACAGCCCGTTTTGGCGAAGCAACTCATTCACTTGGAATAAGCGCCAAGGACGTGGGCCGTGGCCATGATCCGCGAGCAGGATTACGGTGACGCCTTCTCCGGCGGCATCGATCAGGCGACCGACAGCATGGTCGACGGCTTCATAACCCTCTTCGACCACGTTCTTGTATGGTCCATCTGGCTTGTGGTCCGGATGGCCAGGATCATGATCTGCCCAGAACATATGTTGCAGGCCATCAAGGCCAGACATATAGATGAAGCCGAGGTCCCAATCGCTGCGTGCGAAGGTTTCACAACCCAAGGTCGTTTCTGCCTCGAGCTGGTCCTCAAAACCGCGAATCGCGCGAGGCAAATCCTTGCGTGCGATGAACCCGGAACCAATGCCAAGCAGGGCCTTGGAATCTAAAGGCGTGGAAAATCGATCGCCCTCTTCAAGATGCGACGTGATTCTCGAAGGGTCGCCACCTCTTGAAACCATGCGCCCATTTGTTGGCCACCCGGGCGCAATATTGAGGGGCAGCAGAACATGGCAACGCTTGCCTGCGGCGGCAGCGATGTCCCAAAAAGTCCGGCCCTGAAACATGGAATCCTGCACATGCATGCCTGGTTTATATCCACCAGTTGCATCTGCAAAGTTCAGGAAATTAATGATGCCGTGTTGGGCTGGCGAGACACCAAGAAAAACACTTGCCCACGCGGGACATGAATCGGGAGGAAACACGGATCTGAGTGGAAGATCCACGCCAGAGGATCGCAAACCAGATATCCGTCCCAATCGAAGCCCAAGGCTACCGACAACGTCTTTGTCGAGGGCGTCGACGCCAATCACTAAAACGCGGTTATTCATTAATTTCTACCCAGGTGCATATTAACATGCCCAGGACCCCCTATTTGCCCTTTTCGACCGTTGCTTTTCTAGAAAAATACGCAAATGGACCTATGAATCAATTGTGGGAATTATATGCCCCGAATTTGTGATTAATAAACCCCTATTAGTCGGAACTTTAGGTTAATTATGGCCGATTAATTACTGTCACCTGCTGCAGACAAATCTGTAACCTTGTGAATTAATGATTAAGCAACATCTTTTCTGTAAAAGTGGCAGGTTCATCAAATGCCTTCCATGAGTAGGTAAGTTTTTCCAGTCTCCCATTCGTCGCTGGTTTCCACCAAGATAGCAGACACCAGTCGAAGAAG